>JACCEC011367146.1_pt1 | contig 29822 bp, 27 predicted proteins | sample 7450121 | NCBI WGS metagenome assembly JACCEC01 (sample SAMN15323455, study PRJNA562643) | freshwater metagenome | isolation source: river surface water | place: USA:Blue River Watershed | collected 2017-08-18 | reverse complement strand
GCTGTTCGGGCTTGACGGGATTGACTGGATTGACTGGATTGACTGGTTTGATTGCTTCAGTAGGCGGATTTGCTGGGGCAGCCTGAGTGCTTTCCTGACCGCTTTCCTGATCGCTTTCCTTACCGCTTTCCTTATCGCTTTCCTGATCGCTTTCCTGATCGCTTTCAATAGCGATTTCACTTTCAGACTCCCTCTTGTTGTCCGAGGGTGAACCTTTTTCCGTACTTGTGTCTGTTGGTGGAAGGGTCTCTTCCCGAGGCTCTGGTCCTGTCACGGGTGTGAGCTCTGGCTTAGGTTCAGGTTCAGGTTCGGGTTCGGGTTCGGGTTCGGGTTCGGGTTCGGATTGTGGATTAGGCTCAGGTTTTGGGTCGGCTTTTGCTTCAGGCTGCACCTCGGGTTTTGTTTCTGTTTCGGCTTCAGCCTCTTCAGATTTTTCAAGCGTGACCGGAATGATGATGCCTGACTGCCCCGTGTTGGAGTCGGTCTCTGATTCGCTGCCGCCCAACCAACCAAAATGGGACAGTAGTAAAACGATGACCAGCACGTGCACAAAAGTCACGAGTGCCAATATCGTGCCAAACCGCATGCCGGAGGTGGGCTCAATGGCTGGCGGATTTGCGCGTGTCATAGTTTGGACATCAGTTCTGGTGAGAGCATTCAAATTCAATTCAACAGGTAGTGTAGAGGTTTTCAGCTAATATTTGCGGTGAAGCTTTCCTCATGAATGTTTGCATAGGTACGGTCGCACAATGAACACCCCGCTCAAAAAATTTCCCCGCATGCTTGCTTGCGCTTTGTTGGCCACGATGATGTCTTTTGGGGCATATTTTGGTGCGTTCGCCTCCGAGAAAGTCGTGGGTGATTTGAAATTATCGACCCCGTGGGTGAGAGCATCCGTGCCAGGGCAGGTCAACGGTGCCGGCTATGTTCAGATCGATAATCAGGCGGCTCAGCCTGACAAGCTGGTGTCGGCAAGCACAACAGGCGTCAACCGGGTCGAGCTGCATACCATCCTGACAGAAAACGGCGTCGCCAAAATGCGTGAAGTATCGGGTATCGAGGTACCCGCCGGTGGTGCAGTCAAGCTAGCACCAGGCGGCTATCACATCATGTTTTTGGGACTGTCGGAGCCTTTTAAAGTCGGTGCGACGATTCCCGTGATGCTCAAGTTTGAAAAAGCAGGTGAAGTCAAAGTCGAGTTTGAAGTCAAGCCTGCGACTTATAACCCGGGGTCCATGTCTGGACACGGGGCCCATCGTCATTAATCAAGCCACTCCCTTAGATTGAGGCTGCCCTGATGCTTGGTGTGACTGACTATCCTGCGTTTGTGATTGCATTCATCATTTTTCTGTTGATTCCTGGTCCTGGCAATCTCGTCCTGATCACCTCCACGACAAAAGGTGGGATTCGAGGCGGTTTTGCAGCCGCCTTCGGAGTGATTCTCGGCGATCAAGTCTTGTCATGGATGGCTGTCGCGGGACTCGCTGCTGTGTTGGCGGCTTCTCCCGTCGCCTTCGAGGCAGTTCAATGGATGGGGGCTATTTATCTGGTCTGGCTGGGAGCCAGGATGTTGTTGGCCAAGCCTGGTGCGGCGCCTGTCTTGAATATCAAGCCTTATCACTACCTGCGACAAGCGCTCGTGATTACCTTGCTCAATCCTAAAGCCATTGTTTTTTACATGGCCTTTTTTCCTTTGTTTGTCGATCCAGTACAAAACAGGGGATTGATCACGTTCGCATTTCTTGCGGCGACCATCGCAGTATTGGCTTTTTTCTATTGCGTGGTGGCAATTTTATTGACGCACTTTCTAGCCGAGCGATTACGTGCGAATCGCTCGATCTCTTTTGCGCTTGAAAAGTTAGCGGGTCTTTGTCTGATTGGTTTCGGACTCAGGCTTGCGTTGTCGCGCTAAGCCTAGAGTGCGAGTTCAGCCGGTAATCACCCTTTGTTTTGTTCAACGACCATGTGCGTATGCGCCGCTTTGAGGAGCGGGCAGGGCACACCTTTCTTCACGCCGTAATCGATCATGGCACCCAGGATATGTTCATGTTCTGTCTGGTAACCTTGTGTCAGATCACGGAGCATCGAGGCGGCGAAGCTCGAGCCTGATTTAGTCAACATGGCGAGTGCTTTTTGCTGGGCGCTTTCTTTGGTGGGAAAGCCGTTCGCTTGCGCGATAGCGCAGCTTTCGGCGTAGAAGCTCGTCATGGTTTCTTTGCCCCAGGGCGCATCTGCGATTTTGCCAACATGCCCACGGCAAAGTGTGGTCATGCCTGCGAGCGTGGCAAGAAACACCCATTTGTCCCAGAGTGACTGCTCAATATTTTCACTGTAGGTATGGTCAAAGGCCGCCTGTTGGCACAGGGCGGAAAATTCGCGCGCGAGTGCTTCGTGCGCCGGGTCCCTGTGCCCGACTGTCAGTGCGTGCAGCTCAGTGAGCTGTTTGACTGAGCCGCTGGAGGTCACAGTGGCGGCGATGTGCGCGACACCACCCATCACACGCGCGCGTCCAAACTTTTCGTCCAGCTTGGCAATGTGGCTTAATCCATTGAGCACAGGCAATATCACCCCGCGACTGCTGGCTGCGCTCACGGAGTCCAGCGCATCATCCAGGTCATACGCCTTGGGGGCCAGCACAATCAGGTCGTACTCGGGTTTGAGTTGGTCCCGGGTGACGGATTTTGGATGCAGAGTAAACGTTTCATTTGGAGTCTCGACAACTAGGCCTTCGGACTGAATTTTCTGGTGTCGCTTGTCACGCAGCAGATAGGTCACATCCGCTCCGGCTTGAATCAGTCGTGCACCAAAATATCCGCCCACGCCACCTGCACCCAAAATTAGAATTTTCATGCTTTCTCCTTTAGAAAAGTAATCTTATCGCTTTGCTGAACTGGATGCTACGATATGCGCACAAGAAAAAAATTGGAGAATGCCTTGAAAAAAATTCGACTTGCCTCGGTGCTGCCTGCGCTTTGTACGCTGTCTCTTGTCTTGGGTGTCACGGGTCTTTCATCCGTCGCGACTGCTCAAGAGTTTCCAAAAGGTCAGACCATCACCATCGTGGTGGGATTTGTCCCCGGCGGAGGTACCGATACAGCCACGCGGATCGTTGCTAAAAGTCTGGCGGCCAACCTCGGACAGCCCGTTGTGGTTGAGAACCGGCCTGGCGCGGGCGGTGTAATCGCCACGCAGGCGGTCGTTAATGCAAAACCTGATGGCACCACGCTTTTGCTTGGAACGATTGGTCCGATGACGGTGTCGCCTCATCTGATGAAGTTGAGTTTTGATCCCCTCAAGGATCTCGCTCCCATCACGATGGGCGTGAATTTTCCAAACGTGTTGGTGGTCCCACCAAGCCTGAAAATCAACACGCTCGCTGAGCTTGTCGCCGCGGCCAAGAAAGACCCGGGCAAGTTGACGTATGCGTCGACGGGTGTTGGATCGGCGGCGCACCTCGCAGGTGAGTTGTTTGCTCAACGTGCGGGCGTCGAGTTGATCCACGTTCCTTACAAGGGTGGCAGTGCGGCCATGCTTGATTTGTTGAGTGGTCGTCTGGATGCGTATTACGCGACCCCCACGACGAGCTTGCAGCATGTGCAGACTAAAAAGCTGATCCCGCTTGCGACCACGGGTTTAAAGCGTACGGATGCGATGCCGGATGTGCCGACGATGGCGGAGTCCGGGTATCCTGGTTTTAATGCAACGAACTGGTACGCTTTTGTCGCGCCCGCCAAAACTCCCGCTCCGATACTGGATCGCTGGAACACTGAGATCGTCAAAGTGCTGAACGATCCCGAGGTCCGTGAACAGTTGAACAAACATGGCTTGACGCCCGATCCGACCACGCGCCAGGAGTTGGCAGACTTTATGGCCAAGGAGTCGGAAACCTGGAAACAGGTGGTCAAGGAACGCAATATCAAGCTTGAGTAAGCTCAATTGTTGATTTGTATCGAGTAGACCGAACGTCTGATTGGCTTTTCGTATGCCGGGTCCTTTTAGCAGTATTTTGCAGTCCTCCCGCGCACCGTTCAAGGTGCGCAGTTTTCGTTATCAATGGACGGCAGACCTGGCGACCTCCTGGGCGTTCGAGATGGAAATACTCGTGCTCGGCTGGTATGTTCTGGTCGAGTCAGGCTCGGTTCTCCTGCTGGTGATCTATGGCGCCTTGCAATACACCGGCGCACTGATTTCGCCCTTCCTGGGCATCGCGGGGGATCGAGTGGGGTACCGGGTTCTCTTCATGATCACGCGAGGGCTCTATGCGCTGGCTGCTTTGACCATCGCGACGCTCGCCTTTTTCGATTGGCTCACACCCTTGACCGTGATCGCGGTGGCGACCTTTGTCGGTTTGATCCGTCCTTCCGATTTGATGATGCGCTACGCCTTGATTGGGCAGACACAACCGAGCGATCAGTTGACCTCTGCCTTGGGTATCTCGCGCATGACCTCCGACTCTGCGCGCATCGCGGGTGCGCTGGCCGGCGCTGGCATTTTCGCGCAGTTCGGCATGGTTCCGGTTTATGTGAGTATCACCATCTTGTATTTGGTGAGTTTTTATTTCTCGATGAGTGTGGCAGGCAAGCCTGCGCAGGAGGCGGTTGTGCATACCTCCCGACCGTCACCCTTCACGGATTTGCAAGATGCTTTTTCCTACGTGTGGGGAAAGCCCGTTTTACTGGGTACGATGAGTATGGCGTTTCTGGTGAATTTTCTCGCGTTTCCCTTCTCCCTGGGTTTGCTGCCCTACATTGCCCGCTCCGTTTATGACGTGGGCCAGGCCGGGCTCGGCACCTTGAGTGCCAGTTTCGCTTTTGGTGCGTTGCTGGGTTCGATCGTGTTGGGGACGAACCGGTTTTCACTTGGGACTGGGCGCGCCTTATTGATCGCCACGGGGATCTGGTTCACGTTGCTGATGGTGTTTGGGCCGACGACGCATTTCGCGCTGGGTGTGACGATTTTGATGTGCGCGGGTTTCGTGCAAAGTATTTGTCTTGTTCCGCTCGCTGCGGTGATGCTTCGCGCGATCGATCCTCAATACCGCGGCCGCGTCATGGGGCTACGTATTTTGGCGATCTGGGGTTTGCCAGTTGGCTTGTTGATCGCAGGCCCATTGATCGATACGATTGGCTTTGTCGCGACAACGCTTTTGTACTCGGGGCTGGGTCTTGCCGCAACGATTGGCATCGCCATCAAATGGCGCAACGCAATGTGGTGCAAGTCGGCGCCTGCCAACCAGCACGGTTAACGCACTGTTGGCTGACGCCGGGGTCTTCAGAAAGATATTGAAATGGGGTGAGTCAAAACACTTATCCGAATTCTTACACGCCTTCGACAATACGGATATCGCGTTCAACGGAACCCTTGCCGAGCGCGCGAACGGCTTCCTGGTAGGCCGGGCTGTTGTAGGCTGCAAGAGCGGCCTCCACGCTTTCAAACTCGATGAGCACGGTTCGTTGTTTGACACCGTCTTCCTTGACAGCAGCAGCTTCGTTGCGCGCCAGGAATTTTCCGCCCGCGGCGGTCAGTGCGGGCCCAGCAAGTTTGGCGTAGGCGGCTAGGGCCTCAGGGTTGGTGATAGAACGGTAGGCGCTGATCCAATATGCTTTTGCCACGATGACCTCTTTGAAGTTTGGGGGAGCAGACACTATATCAAGGGTCGCGCAAAGTACGGCGACCTTGAAGGCATTTTTCTTGCCCGTCCCTGCAAAAGATTTGTCTTTATGTTAGGGTTCATACTAATGCGGATCAATAATAAAAAAAGTTTGCAATGATCCGAGCTCAACAATAAAAGACTCAATGCTCAAGAATATTTAATGGTATTTGAGATTTAAGGCCGGAGACAAGTGGTGAAAAGTGCGGTGAAAAGTGCGGTGAAAAGTGCGGTAATACAAATTTTGCAGCAAGCGGTATTGCGCGCATGAAGATTTTTTACGGTTGGAAAATGGTGTTCGCTGCGGCCTCGCTGCAGTTTATCCAGTCGATGATGCTGCATCAGGCTTTTGGTGCCTATGTGGCCGTGCTCATTCAGGACAAAGGGTGGAGCAAGACTTCAGTTTCAGGCGCCTCGGCCATGATGTCGATGGAAGCGGCAGTCATTGGTCCGATTTTGGGTTGGTTCCTCGATAAGTTCGGTTCCAGGGGGGTCATTAAAGTCGGTGTCGTGATGTTCGGTATCGGTTTTATGTTGTTGAGCCAAATCGATAGCTTGATGGGGTTTTACGGTGCGGTGATCGTCATTGCGATTGGGTCTTCCATGGCAGGATATTTCCCTCTCAACGTGGGTGTGATCCAGTGGTTTGAAAAAAAACGCGCCCGCGCCTTGTCGATGGTGGGACTGGGTTTGGCCCTTGGCGGGATGTTCGTTCCAATCGTGGCCTGGAGCATTGAAAGCATCGGTTGGCGGGAAACGGCTTTTGGTTGTGGTGTGGTCGCCATTGTGATCGGTTATCCGCTTGCCTGTGTATTTCGACGCCGTCCTGAAGATTTTGGCGAAACCGTCGATGGTGCGGGGGCGCAGAGAGGAACCGTTGACATCACAGGCACCCAAGCTTCGACTAAGCCTGAGCCCGAATTCACCGCCAAACAGGCGCTGCGCACCCAGGCTTTCTGGCTACTGTCAGCAGGTCATGGCGTCGCGCTGATTATCGTGACTGCAGTCAACACGCACGCGATCAATCACATGCGTATTTCACTTGGTTACACCATTGCGCAGGCTTCTTTCTACATCACACTGATGACGGGCTTCCAGGTGATCGGGGTGTTGTTGGGGGGTGTGCTGGGTGACAAGTTGCAAAAGAATCGGGTGGCGGCGGTGTGCATGACGATGCACATGGTCGGGATGTTGATGCTGACCTACGCCCTGGGGCCCGTGATGCTGGTGCTTTTCGCGGTGTTTCACGGTTTGGCCTGGGGCATTCGCGGTCCCTTTATGCAGGCGATCCGGGCTGATTACTTCGGTCGAAAGTCCATCGGCATGATTCTCGGTCTCTCCGCCATGTTGACAGCCGTGGGGCAGATCTCCGGACCTTTGCTCGCCGGGATTATGGGGGATGCGACGGGTAACTACGATCTTGGTTTCACGGTTCTGGCTTTGATTGCCGGCGCCGGGACCTTTTTGTTCTGGTTTGCCAAGCCACCAAAGTTTCCAGGGGCACCCGCTGCGATGGCCCAAGCGGCATGAGGCGATGACAGCTTTTGCCAGTCGGGCTCTGTTAATCTTCGAGTATGACTTACTCAAGATTTTTAGTGTCTCCGCTGGTGCTACTGCTTTCGGCATGTATCACGCTCGGACCGGATTACGACCGTCAACAAGCCACGCAATGGGAAACTGAGCCTTCATCCTGGCAACAGCCCTTGCCTCATGAAGGTGATCCGGTTGAGCTGATCGCCTGGTGGTCCCAATTCAAGGATCCTGTTTTGCTCGAATTGGTCGAGCAGGCACAAAAGCAAAGCAACAATATGGCGCAAGCGGCCTTGCGCATTGCACAGGCGCGTGCCTTGCTGGTCACCGCTGATGCCGCTGCCGTTCCTGTGCTCAATGCCTCGGGTAGCGTGACGCGTGGCACATTCCAGCTGGGTGGTCCTGTGATCGTTGCCACGACTGCGCAGGCTCAGCTCCAGGCAGGTTGGGAAATAGACTTGTTTGGCGGCCTGGCCCGCGCGAGCGAAGCCGCGCGCGCACGGCTGGCCGCTCAGGTCGCAAACTGGCATGAGGCCCGAATCTCCGTGTCTGCCGACACAGCCAGTCTTTACACAAACTATCGCAGTTGTGAACAACTTGCCGAGCTCTCGAGTGCCGATGCGAAGTCACGCGCTCAAACTGCGCGACTGACCCAGGAGCTGGCACAGACTGGCTTTCAAGCGCCCGCGAACGCGGCGCTCGCGCGTGCAAGCGCTGCCGAAGGCCAAAGCCGAGCAGTTGCCCAGCGCGCTGATTGTGACTTGTTGATTAAAGCGCTGGTATCCCTGACTGCAATCCCCGAACCAGAGCTCAGAAGCAGGCTCGCCCAAGGCTCGCGAGTCTTGCCCAAGCCTGCGTTGCCTGTCGTCAAGCGTGTTCCCGCGCAAGTTTTGCTCCAGCGCCCTGATGTCGCCGCTGCAGAGAGAGAGCTCGCAGCCGCGAGCGCTGATATTGGCGTGCGCGAGGCGGATCGCTATCCGAGACTATCTTTGCTGGGAAATATCGGCCCCTTGAGTTTTGAAAGTGGTGCGGGGTCCATCAGTGCGACCTCTTGGTCGATTGGACCATCGTTGAGTTTGCCGATTTTTGATGCGGGTCGACGAGCCGCTAACTTGGAGACGGCGAAAGTCGCATATGAGGTTGCCGCGACCCAGTACAGAACACAGGCTCGCCGCGCAGTCAGAGAAGTGGAAGAAGCGTTGGTGCGTCTCGACAGCCTGACTCAACGCGAAGCCGAAAGTCTGAAGGCTTCGAAAGGCTATCGGGAGTCGCTTCAGGCCGCTCAGGAGCGTTACAAGTTTGGTTTGGCCAGCATTCTGGACCTTGAAGAAACCAGACGCCTTTCTTTTAACGCAGACAATATTCTGGCGAATGTGCGTCGTGAGCGTGTCAACGCCTATATTGCGTTGTATCGTGCCGTCGGTGGCGGCTGGGACGCCAAGGATGAAACTAAATGAAACCAATGATTGATTCAACACGTGTCTCTTTGCTGGGCCTGACAATCATGTTGGCCGCAACCACTGCTTTGCTGCCCGCACCTGTCTTGTCTGCGCAACCCGGCGCGGCTCGACCTGCTCTGACAGTTTCGGTTACCAAACCGGCGCTAACCGCGTTGCCCTCAACGATTCGCGCCAACGGGAATATTGCCGCGTGGCAAGAGGCGGCTGTGGGGGCGCAAGTGGGTGGTTTGCGAATCGCAGAAGTGCGCGTCAACGTCGGTGATCATGTCAAAAAAGGACAGGTACTCGCGGTCTTTGCCCAGGACACTGTATTGGCGGATCTGGCGGTTCAAAAAGCCCAAGAGTCCGAAGCGGTCGCCGCACTGGCCGACGCCGAAGCCAATGCGTCACGCGCGCGCAGTCTGAAAACCTCCGGAGCCTTGTCTGCCCAGCAGATTAATCAATATCTGACTGCGCAACAAACCGCCGCCGCCCGTGTTGAGGCGGCACGCGCGCATCGTCAATCCCAGGAACTGCGCCTGAAATATACCGAGGTTCTTGCGCCTGACGATGGCGTGATTTCCGGGAGACAGGCGAGTGTGGGTGCGGTTGTACCGGTCGGTGCCGAGCTTTTTAAAATGCTGCGACAAAACCGTCTTGAGTGGCGCGCGGATGTGGTGTCCGAAGAGTTGAGTCGTATCAAGGCCGGTATGCCAGTGGATGTTTATCCCGCCAGCTTGCCCAAAGGTCAGCCTCCCGTCGTGGGCAAGGTTCGCGTGATTGGGCCGACGGTCGATTCACAGGCGCGTACCGCCATTGTCTATGTCGATTTGCCGATTAGTCAGAACGACGAGCCGCCTGTTCGCGCGGGCATGTTTGCGACTGGCACATTCAACCTCGGTGAGAGTCAAGGGCTGACGGTCCCGCAAGAGTCTGTGGTCATGCGCGATGGCTTTAGCTATGTGTTCAAACTTTTGGCAGATCAGCGCGTTGAGCAAGTCCGAGTGCAAATCGGTCGGCGGGTCGGTGCACGCGTCGAAGTGTTGTCTGGTCTGGAAGCGTCGGACACGATTGTCGAGTCCGGGGCCGGCTTCTTGACTAATGGCGACCTCGTTTCGGTTGAGCGTTCATGAACTTTTCCGCATTTTCCATCCGTCACCCGATACCGGCGATCCTGCTGTTCGTGTTGTTGTCGATCGCGGGAATTTTGTCTTTCCGCGCCATCGGTGTGCAGGATTTTCCGGATATCGAATTGCCGATGGTGACGGTCGAGGCATCGTTGCCCGGCGCGGCGCCGGCAACACTCGAGACTGAAGTCGCCCGAAAACTTGAGAATTCGATTGCGACCCTCCAGGGTATCAAGAATATGTACACCAAGATTCTTGAGGGCACGGTGGTTATCAACGTTGAATTCGTGCTTGAGAAAAACGCCATGGAGGCGGTGAACGATGTCAGGGACGCGGTCACGCGTGTTCGGGCTGATTTGCCTGCTGATGTGCGTGAACCCACGATTTTGCGGGCGACGACCGCGGGCCGTCCGTTGATGACGTATGCAATCACTTCGCCACGCATGGATCAGGAAGCGCTTTCCTGGTTCATCGACAACACGGTTGCAAAACAATTACTGACGGTCAACGGTGTCGGTCGAGTCAAGCGAATGGGTGGCTTGAATCGTGAGATCCGCGTCGAGCTCGATCCCGCGAGAATGGCCGCTCTGGGTGTGACGGCTGCGGATGTGTCTCGCCGTTTGAGATTGATCCAGCAAGAGGCGCCGGGTGGACGCGGGGATATCGGGGGCGCCGAGCAAGCGGTCCGTACAATCGCTACGGCTGAAACTGCGCAGGACTTGGGGAAAATCGACTTGTCTTTGCAAGACGGACGGCGCGTGCGTCTGGATCAGATCGCAACCATCACCGATACGACTGCCGAGCGTCGTTCCCTTGCACTGGTCAATGGTCAGCCCGTCGTGGCCTTTGAGATCATGCGCAGCAAAGGCGCCAACGAGGTCACGGTCGCGCGTGATGTCAGACAAGTCATCGATGGTCTTCAGGCTGCGAACAAAGATGTCGCTTTTACCGAGCAGATCGACAACGTCGCGATGACTGAGGAAAATTTTGACGCCTCCATGCAGCTTCTCTATGAAGGTGCGATTCTGGCTGTGTTGGTGGTCTGGTATTTTTTGCGGGACTGGAGAGCCACAATCGTATCGGCTGCTGCCTTGCCCTTGTCAATCTTGCCGGCATTTCTCGGGATTTACTTGTTTGGTTTCACTCTGAATATGGTGACGCTCACTTCCCTGGCGTTGGTGGTGGGGATATTGGTCGATGATGCGATTGTCGAGGTTGAAAACATCGCGCGACATTTGCAGATGGGAAAAACACCTTTCCAGGCGGCAATGGATGCAGCGGATGAAATCGGCATGGCGGTGATCGCGACGACCTTTGCGCTGGTCGCCGTCTTTTTACCCACCGCTTTCATGGATGGCGTGCCGGGAAAGTTTTTTAAACAGTTCGGTTGGACGGCCGTGCTCGCAATCCTGGCTTCATTGTTGGTCGCGCGTTTGTTGACCCCGATGATGTCGGCCTATTTGATGAAACCTTTAGGCGGCAAGCATGCTGAACCCAAACCCGATAGCTGGGTGATGCGTCACTATTTGAAGCTGGTGACTTGGTGCTTGAGTCATCGCCTGGCCACGATTGTGTTCGCGTTTGTTTTTTTTGTGGGATCACTCGCCTTGGTGCCCTTACTGCCCAAGGGGTTTGTGCCGCCTGCCGACCGCGGGCAAACCATGGTCAATATCGAACGCGCGCCTGGTAGCACGCTCGAGGACACGTTGCGCGCTGCGGAGCTGGCCAAGGAGAAACTGTCTCAGATTCCGGAAGTACGCAGCGTATTTAGCTCGGTGGGTGCGGGCGTTTCAGGTGATGTGTTCGCGCGTGGAAGCGCTGCCGAAGTCCGCAAAGCCAGTTTGACTGTGACCTTGAATCACCGCTCGGATCGCAGCAAGACTCAGCAAGAGGTTGAAGCGGATATTCGAAAAGTCTTGGCGCAGGAACCTGGTGTGCGGATTACTGTCGGCGCTCAGGATGTCGGTGTCAAAATGCAAATCGTGTTGCAGAGTGAGGATCCTGTTGCCTTGGGTAAAGCGGCTCAGGCGGCTGAGCGTGATTTGCGCACGCTGAAGGGGATTGGAGGCGTCACCTCTTCGGCAAGTCTGGTGCGACCCGAGTTGATTGTGCGTCCTGATTTCGCGCGTGCGGCGGACTTAGGCGTGACGGCGCAAAGTATCGCGGAGACTCTGCGGGTCGCAACGAGTGGTGACTACGATGTGGGATTGGCGAAGCTTAATTTGGCAGAAAGACAGATTCCGATTCGTGTCAAATTGCCGGATGCCACACGAATGGATATTGCCTCACTGGAGAGATTGACCGTTCCGGGGCGTTACGGTCCCACGATGCTTGGTAATGTCGTGACCTTTACGATGGATAGTGGACCTGCACAGATCGATCGATTGAATCGTAGCCGCAACGTCATACTGGATGTCGAGTTGGGTGGCCGACCCCTGGGCGAAGTTTTTGCCGAGGCGATGGCTTTGCCGAGCCTGAGCAGTTTGCCGCCAGGCGTCAGGCTCGCGGAGTTGGGCGATACCAAGGAAATGCAGGCGCTGTTTGCAAGCTTTGGCCTGGCAATGCTGATCGGTCTGTTGTGCATCTACATGATTCTTGTTCTGCTGTTTCACGACTTTCTGCAACCCATCACGATTCTGGGCGCGTTGCCCTTGTCAATTGGGGGCGCCTTTGTCGGTTTGCTTCTGACGGGTAAAAGTTTTTCCATGCCATCATTGATCGGCCTGCTGATGTTGATGGGTGTGGTCACTAAGAATTCGATCTTGCTTGTTGAATATGCCATCACAGCCAGACGCCATGGCATGCTTCGCACTGAGGCTTTGATTGACGCATGTCACAAGCGCGCGCGTCCGATCGTGATGACAACGATCGCGATGACGGCCGGGATGATACCGATCGCGATAGGCTGGGGTTCGGATCCGAGCTTTCGTTCGCCGATGGCCATTGCGGTGATTGGCGGTTTGATGACCTCTACGTTGCTGAGCTTGCTGGTGATTCCCGCCGTATTTACCTACGTCGACGACCTGGAGCAATGGTTGCATCGAACCAGAAAGAGATGGTTCGGAGCCGAGGAGACTCGTCAGATTCAGGATGCGCCTTCGGAGCGCTCTTAAACCGATCGTGTCGTGTAGAACACGGGGCCTTGTGACTGAAAGTTTTGCCAGTTTTTTCTGATCGCGCTCAAGTTGTAATTCGCTCCGAGCGGGATGTAAGGAACCTGATTGAATACCTCGAGTTGAATCTCGCGACAGACAGCTTGTCGCTCCTGAAGCGTTTCTGCAAAAAACCATTCAAGTCTGAGCGTCTCGAGCTTTTCATTGGTCGGCCAACCAAACCAGCCCTGCGTTCCCGTACCACGGATGCCCAGATTTGAGGCCGGATCGAGGTTACTGGTGCCAGTCAAAGCGGTGAACGCAACGTTCCAGCCACCCGCCTCAGGGGATGCTTGATTGTTGCGGCGTTGCAGGTAGGTGCCCCAGTTCATGGGACGTAATTCTGTTTTCAAGCCGAGTTGTTTGAACAAATCCTCGGTGACGAGTGCGCAAGCATGATAAGGCGCAGCATCGACAGGGTCCAGAATGACGATGGGTTCGCCTGTGTAGCCCGCCTCTTTGATGAGTTTGCGCGCGCGTCCCATATCCCGTTTGCTATTGAGCTTTTCCATGCCCGCGTCTGTGGCCATCGGCGTACCCGGGGCGAAGACGCCGCATTTGTCATTCCAGTACTCGGGAAAATCCGCCCCGTTGGCCGCCATCATGTAATCGGACTGACTAATGACCGATAAGACAGCCCGACGCATCCGCACGTCATTAAACGGCGCATGCAGATGATTGAAACGCATGATGAAAATCGAGGGCAGGGCACCTTTAATCAGCGAGATACGCGAATTTTTGCGTAGCATCGGAATAAAGTCATTGTCCACAAGTTCGATGCCGTCGACTTCATTATTTTGCAGGGCCGCGACGGCTGTGGCGCGATCGGGAATGATGAGCCATTTGAGAGAATCGATATTGGCGATTTTTGGACCTGCTGTGTTGCTCGCAATCCCCTCAGTCCGCGCAACGTAGTCATTGGACTTGGCGTATTCAACTTTGGAGCCTGACACCCATTGATCGGGTAGAAACTTGAAGGGACCGCTGCCTATCATTTCTTTGATCGGGACATTGTCTGGGGTGTTTGCCAAACGTTCTGGCATGATAGATGCCGCTGCCGAGGCCAGTGTGTAAGGTAGCAGCGAGAACGGTCGACTGACAGTGATCGTCAGAGTCGCGCGATCAACCACGGAAATGTCGGTGACCAGATTAAAAAGTGTCTGTCCAAGCAGATTGCGCTTGCCGAAACGTTTCAGACTTACGACGACATCTTGAGCGGTCACAGGTGTGCCATCGTGAAAACGTAAATCCGGTCTTAAAACGAGTGTCCAGCGTCGCTTGTCCTGGTCAAGCGTATGACGCTCGACCATTTGTGGGTGAGGCTGGTATTGCGCATCCAGTCCAAAGAGCGTGTCAAAGACCTGCAAAGCGTGACATGCAGTGATGGCAGCCGTTGTAAAAACGGGATCCAGCACTGACAAGTCTGTTGAAGGTACCCAGCGAAAGGTCACTTTGGACGGTTGCGCCGCGAGTTTAAAAGGCGAGGTCAACAGGCCGGCTGTCGTACCCGTAGTCGTGAGAAAAGTGCGGCGATCCATAGGAGACTCTACTAGAATTGAACGACGGCAGTCAGTTAGGCAGTGGCGCTCAAGCTCCAGAGATCGCCATTCAGGACGGCTCGCGCTTCTTTGCGTAATTTTTCCAGATGGGCAAGCAGGGATTTTTGCGCCACGACGTGCAAACGTTCAGGTGTATCGTTGTAGGCAAGTTTGACCAGTGACTCAATGTTCGCGGGTTGACCGGCTTTTTTCAAGGCAGCAACGACTTTATTTTCCCGTTCTTGGCGGTGAATCAAAATACGCTCGACATTTTCGGCCGGGTTATCCATTAAAAAGCCATGGCCTGGGGCAAGATGATCGATTGTTTCGTCAAGCAACAAACGAAGCGAGTCCAGGTATTCGATCATGTCGCCATCCGGTGGACTGATGACGACTGTTGAGCCCTGCATAATATGGTCACCCGTGAACAAGAGATTTTGCGATTCAAGTAAAAAACACACTTGATTGGATGCGTGACCGGGTGTGTGGATCACTCGCAAAACAGTCCCTGCGATCTCCAGTCTTTCGTGGTGCGAGACGACGTGATCAGGTTTGAACGTCTGGTCTTGATTCGGAAAGTCCGGAGGAGCCATACCCAACACAGTCGCTCCTGTTTTTTCCTTGAGCACTGCGGCGGCGGGTGAGTGATCCAGATGCGTGTGTGTGCACAAGATCCAGCGGATCGGACCTGGGGCGGCCGCGATCAAGTTGTCGAGATGCCCTTCAAGCACAGGTCCCGGATCGATCACCGCGACGCCTTCATCAGCGTTCCCGATCAAATAACTGTTTGTCCCCGGACCGGTCATCATGCCAGGATTGGCAGCGGTCACACGCAGAACTCCCGGACCGATCTCGACGGGTCGACCTGGCTCGATAAAAGAAAAACAGTCCCCTTTGTTTTCAGGGTCGAGTTTTTTGACTTCAGCATACGCAAAGTCGCCTGGAATCAGGGTGTGAGATTCACCCGTGCGGGTGATCCCGGTGACGGGTGCCATCACCTGTTTGGGACGCGGCTTGCGGGCATACTCCAAGAGCTCCTCGACATGCTTGAACGGCGCGAGACTCTCGAGGGTTTTGATCGTTGGAAACATCAGATTGAGCGTGCCCGAGCGATGCAAATCGATCGCCTGATCGGGACGAACCCAGATTTGACCAACGGTCTCATGGTTATCCTCTAGAGCGATTTGACCCTCAGGAGCTTGTGCGACAAAAAAACGCGTGTCGTAGCGACGGGGACGACCTGCCTGAGTCACCCAGTGGCTGTAATAGGCGATGCGATCGGTCGCAGCTTTGAGTCGTTCACGCAGCAAAATATCCACAAAAGAAAGTTTGTTTTGTGCCATGTCCTGGCGCAGCGCGGACAGGCGATCCGCCTCGTCGGCAGCCAGCTCAAGGAGTTGGTCTCCTTCCCGGTATCCGAGCAACAGACCCGACTCCTCGAAACACTCTCTGATCGCAGCCACCCAGTAGGCGAGGCCACCTTGCTCAATCCCCAAAGTCTGACTCGCGACCCTGTCGTCAAGACCCACGCACAGCGAGGCGATGTCGGGATGATGGTCTGTGCGATCCAAGGCACCGCCGGGAAAAACATGCATGCCCTTGGCGAACTCGACAGCCGTTGTGCGTTCCATCATAAAGACTTCGATCCCATCGCTGACGTTACGAGCAAGTATGACAGTCGCGGCTGGGCGGGGAACGGCGGGTGTTGAATTCGTAGTCATAAAGGAAAACGAGGAGTTACAGTGAGGGTGATTACGGTATATATTCGATCAACACTTTATCACTGTGCAACGCAGTTCAAGCGTTTTGGAGACTAATAATGAAATTATCCCTGTTGTTTTCTGCGGGTCTGGCCGCTCTGACGATGGGCATGGCTAGTGCCAGCTTTGCTCAAGCCTGCCCGAACCGGGGTGATCTGGATTCGCTGTACTGTGATGCCAACAAAGACATGGTCGCGGATACACCCACCGACAAATCCAAGCTTAAAACACCTTCCACGCTCGTGTTTACTTACACGCCCGTCGAAGACCCTGCGGTGTACGAAGAAATCTTTACGCCTTTCACCAAGCACCTGGCTCAGTGCACAGGCAAACGTGTCGTTTTTTATCAGGTGCAGAGCAATGCGGCTGAAATCGAGGCGATGCGCTCGGGTCGACTTCATGTGGGTGGCTTTTCGACTGGTCCAACGGCCTTCGCAGTCAACATCGCAGGAGCGGTACCCTTTGCTGTGAAAGGTACGGCCGATGGTTTTCAGGGTTACAACCTGATTTTGATTGTGAAAAAAGACAGCCCGTTTCAAAAAATGTCTGACCTGAAGGGTAAAAAGGTTGCTCATACGGCACCTTCTTCAAACTCGGGCCATATGGCCCCTATGGCCTTGTTTCCCAAAGAGGGTTTGACACCTGAGAAAGATTACAAAATCCTGTTTTCAGGCAAACATGATCAATCCGTCATGGGCGTAAAGTCTGGTGATTACGATGCGGCTGCCGTGGCTTCCGACGTGTTTTATCGTATGGCAGGGCGTGGACAGATCAATAAGGATGATTTCCGCATCATTTATACCAGTCCAAAGTTTCCGACCTCATCTTTCGCCTATGCGCATGATCTGGAACCAGGATTCCGCGACAAGATGCTGGCGTGTTTCTATGACTATCGCTATCCGGCTGCCATGCAAAAAGCCTTTGATGGTGCGGACCGCTTCTATCCTGTGACCTACGAAAAAGACTGGGCGATCGTACGTGAAGTCGCCGAGGCCGGCGGAGAAAAGTTCAACCGCGCTGCTTATGACCGTGAGGCTGAAAAAGCAAAAGCAAAAGCGAAGGCCAAATAGTTTTATGGCTTCTGCGCTGAGTATCAAAGGGTTGGTCAAGTCTTACCGGGCGGGCCACCCTGTTCTGAAGGGTATCAACCTCGATATATCCGGCCAGGAGGTGACCGCGATCATCGGTCCCTCGGGCACGGGAAAAAGCACGTTGCTGCGCTGCATCAACAGGTTGGTCGAGCCTTCGGATGGACAAATCACCTTGAATACTTCTCAAGGCACGGTGGATTTGACCCGTGTCCGAGGCGCGGCATTGCGTCATGCGCGTCGTCATATCGGCATGGTGTTCCAGGAATACAACCTCGTGGAACGTCTGACGGTGATGGAAAACCTGTTGACCGGGCGGCTGGGATATTTGCCGGCCTGGAAAGCCTGGTTTCGGAGTTTCAAACCAGAAGACATTGAACAAGCCTACCGCTACTTGGATACGGTAGGGTTGGGTGATTTCGCAAGCCAGCGCGCCGATGCGCTCTCAGGCGGGCAGAGGCAGCGTGTCGGCATCGCGCGTGCCTTGATGCAGGCTCCAGCTATTTTGCTGGCGGACGAACCAACTTCTTCACTGGATCCCAAGACCTCTGTGGAGATCATGGAGCTGCTTACTGCGCAGGCGCAGGCCCAACAAATTCCTGTCGTCATCAACATGCACGATGTTGAGTTGGCCAAGCGTTATGCGACGCGCCTGATTGGTATGTCGGGTGGAGAAGTGGTCTATGACGGTCCGGCTTCGGGGCTGGATCACGGCATGCTCAAAAGGATTTACGGCGGCGAGTCTTGGATCGTATGACGGCGTCCACCCCATCCTCTGGCGCACGTCGCGCGCATAGCAAGCCTTTCACGATGTCGCTCAAGGCAAAGGCAGGCGTGTTGCTTGCCGTCCTGTATGTCATTTATGCGAGCGCGCAGCTTGATGTCACACTGGCACGTTTTATTGCCGGTCTCGGACATGCCGCGACCTTTTTAGACCGGATGTTTCCACCGAATTTCGAGCGTTACACCCTGTTGATCAAGGGCTTGTCAGAAAGTCTTGAGATCGCGGTGTTGGCGTCGACGCTTGGCATCTTTCTGGCATTGCCTCTTGGGCTGTTGGGCGCCCGCAATCTCATGCCGGGCTGGGCCTCCTGGCCCGCGCGCACGATTGTGGCGTTTTGCCGGGCCTTGCATCCTGTGATTGTCGCGATCTTGTTTGTGAAGGCAGTGGGTTTTGGTGCGTTGGCGGGTATTCTGGCCTTGACGGTCGCTTCGATCGGCTTCATCGGCAAGCTGTTCACAGAGTCAATCGAAGAGATCTCTCTCAAGCAGGTCGAAGCGGTGCGTGCGACTGGCGCCTCGTTTGCCAATGTCATTATTTTTTCTGTCTTGCCTCAGGTGTTTCCTCGATTTATCGGCTTTTGCACCTACCAGTTTGACTCCAATCTGCGCAACTCGACCATGGTCGGGATCGTGGGAGCTGGCGGCATTGGCGGGACATTGTTCTCCGCCTTCCAACGATTCGATTACGACTATGTCTGCGCGATCTTGATCAGTATCATCACGCTCATCATGTTGGGCGAGCTGTTGGCCAATGTGATTCGGCGCGTGTTTCTTGACAATCTGACCATCGCAGAGTTGTTCAAAGGCAAACCTTCATCCATGCCGGCTCCCAAGGTGGCGTCATGAATAGGGTCTGGGAGCGTTATTCGCTGAGCCAAAGGCTCGTGCGCTTTGGTTTTTATTTTTTGTTTGTCTCCGCTGTTGTTCAATCGATTCGCAGTGTTGAGGTGATCCCCGAATTTTTGCTCGACGCTCCTGAGCAAATGGCGGATTTGTTCTCACGGATGTGGCCTGTTGACTGGGCGCATTACTCCGGTTCGGTGCATGACGCATTGATTGAAACCATTCATATCGCCACACTGGGGACGATCATCTCGGTATTGCTTGCGGTGCCGATTGGTCTTCTTGCGGCGAACAATCTCACACCGAATCGTTTGATTAATACACTCGCGCGCCTGATTCTCGTCTCCAGTCGTTCGGTCAATTCCTTGGTCTGGGCACTTTTGTTCATCGCGATTTTTGGTCCGGGTCCGTTGGCGGGCACCATGGCCATTGCGTTTCGTTCAATTGGTTTCGTGGGCAAGCTGGTTGGAGAGAGTGTCGAAGAGGCGCAGCGTGGCTCGATTGAAGCGTTGACCTCTGTCGGGGCGAGCACAGGCGCACTGATCCAATATGGTTACTGGCCACAAATCAAACCGGCCTTTTGGTCGATTGTGTTGTTGCGCTGGGATATCAACGTCAGGGAGTCCGCCGTGCTTGGTTTGGTCGGCGCAGGCGGTATCGGCATGGCATTGGATACCGCACTTAATCTCTTTCAGTGGGATCGCGTAGCGGTGATCCTGATTTCGATTTTCGTGATTGTGATTCTTGCCGAAATCCTGATCACCCGCATACGCCAAAAAATCCTCTAAGTTTTTTTCGGGCTCAATGGCAAAGACGTGCCAATCATTGAGTCCCGAGTGACCAGTTCGGCAAGTTCTGCTTCACTCATGGCCTCGGTGCCCGCAGGACGATTAGGCAAAACCAGGAACCTCAGGTCCGCTGTGCTGTCGGAAACGCGGACCTCGACATCATCGGGTAAGTGCGTTCCAAATTCCGCAAGCACTTTGCGGGGCTCGACGACGACACGCGAGCGATAATCGATCGACTTGTACCATGCAGGCGGAATACCCAGCAGCATGCGCGGGTAGCAGGAACATAGCGTGCATACCACCACGTTGTGCACCTTGGGAGTATTTTCCAGAACGACCAGGTCGAGTGGTGTGGTGATATCGAGCTCAAAAGACGCATTGATTGTCTTGAGCGGTTCGGCCAACAGTTTCTTTTTAAACTCCGGGTCAACCCAAGCCTTGGCAACGATCTTGCCTCCGATCGCAGGCGTCAGACTGTCCTGGTAGTCAATCTGTCTGTGTAATTCCTCTGCAGTGATAATGCCCTTTTCGTCCAGTAATTCACGAATGGCGGTCTGCAACAAGACTTCGTAGCGGTCGTAGTGATCGTCATCGTCCGGCGTCGGAGGGGAGTGTGGATGCGCATGCGGATGTCCATGGTCGTGATCATGGTCATGATCGTGGTCGTGATGATGGCCGTGGGACGTACTCATGCTTTTTCTGCTCCGGTGATTGGATCGATCCAGTGTTCATAAATATCTGCGACGACTGTGTCGTGAGGGCTGCCGGTATAGTTCGGCCAGACGTCTTTTTGTTTGAAGCGCACGCGATACAGCACACGCATCGGCAGACCCGGTTTATGAAAGGCCAGTAGGGAAGGATCGCGGTAGCAACCTCTTACTTCAGCGATTTCACCGCGCGCACCTCGCAAATAAAACGGCGTTCGGCAATGTGCTTCAGGAGGCTGTCTGCGCACAACGACTGGAGTACCGGCAGGCAGTGCCTGCCCGGGACGGGGAGCAATCGCGGTCATAGCGTTCCCTTTTGTTTGTAGCGTTCGCGCAGGAGCTCAATGCGGTCATCGATTTCTTTCGCGGTGAGCAACTGCTGCTCGATCACCAGATCGCGAACTGCGCGGATCCACTTGTCGTAATACAACATGTTCTTGTAGTCCTCTTCGGTGTTGGACTCGATGGCGCGTCGCATGGCATCCGAGGTAAACGCCTGCAGTTTGCTTCCCGTCAATAACTTCTGCAAGGCATCCACGCGTTTTTCATGCAGCGTGCTGGGATGCTCGTCCAAACAGACCGGTCCGGCCGGCTGTCCACCTAGATCGTTCACTTTTCTTTCAGTCATACAGGACTCTCATGTCATCTGTGTCGAAGTAGAGCCTATTTTTACACCCATTTTGACTCGGCTGTCTTGTCGTTTCAGCCGCGTGGCAGAAAATATTTATGCTAAAAGATCACAGCGAGTACCTGATATTCTGTGCATTGCGACTTCACTTTTCAAGGATTCATCCGTGAGCGACTATTTTTACGAACCCAGCAAAGGCCATGGCCTGCCGCATAACCCCTTCAAAGCGATTGTGGCGCCGCGTCCGATCGGCTGGATCTCCAGCATCGATCTGCAGGGTCGGGTCAATCTTGCCCCTTACAGTTTTTTCAATGCCTTTGCCGAGACGCCACCTGTCATTGGTTTTTGCACAAGCCACGTCCGTAAAGACAGCGTCAACAATATTGATGCGACTGGCGAGTTCGTGGCGAACTTCTGTGGTGCGGAGCTGGCGCAGGAAATGAACATCAGTTCGGCATCAGTCGCCCCGGGTGTTGACGAGATGAAGCTAGCCGGCCTCGAAGCCGCCGCTTCGACGCTTGTCAAGCCTCCTCGTATCGCCCGTGCGATTGCGGCGCTTGAATGCAAGTTGATCAGTACGACTCAGCTCAAAAACGCAAAAGGCGATCTCATCGATACTTGGCTCACGCTTGGCGAGGTGGTCGGCGTTCATATCAACGACGAGTTTCTGAAAGACGGTATTTTTGACACGGCTGCGGCACGGCCCTTGGGACGTTGTGGCTATAAAGGTGACTATGTCGAGGTCAACACTCTGTTTGAAATGATTCGTCCCAAAGAGTACGTTCCCGCCAAGTAAAAAGCTCTTTTCAAGAAGGTCTCGCTCTGATGCGTTGATACTCAGGTTCGCATCAAGCGGGGCTAGCTCCAGATCAGGCTGAGCGCTCGAAATGAAGTGTAGGAACCCAGAAATAACAAGCTGAAAAAGAAGTAGCGGCGAAACTTTTCCTGGGGAATTCTTTTTCTAAGCGCTTGGCCCAAGAACATGCCAATCAAAGCCGGGATCAGTGCCAGCAAAGATGTTGTGGCGATTTCCATTTCGAACTCACCCGTGACAAGTAAGCCGATCGCCAACGCCACGGAGGCGACCGTGAAAGATAGGCCCAGTGCCTGAATCAAATCATCTCTTTTGAGTTCGAGCGCCGTATAGTAGGGTGCAGCGGGCAGGGCGGCAATGCCTGTCGCGCCAGACAATATGCCCGTCACAAAACCGATGAGAGGTGAGGCTCGGGATTCGGAGCGTTTGGAGACATTCAAGCGTGCCTGGGATAAGCCGTAGAGGCCATAGGCCATCAACACGAAGCCTAAACCCGCCGTCACAATCGCTGTTTGACCACTGACAATAAAGCTCACGCCAAAAGGTGTACCCAGACAGATACCGATAAGCAGGGTTTTGAATCTTTTGAATAATATCCAGAAGCTTGGACCGGATATCAGCTGCCAGATGTTGGTGATGAGTGAGGGCAGCACAAGCATCGCCGCAGCCTCGACGGGCGCGATGACTAGTCCAAGCAAGCCGATCGCGATCGTCGGTAGACCCATGCCAATCACGCCCTTGACGAGTCCGGCGAGCACGAAAATAGAGAAAACCAGGGCGAATGAGGTATACGAATCAGTCATTATAATTTGTGTCAATCTTCGCTAACGATAGCACCTACGGGCGCTTTCATGTGCGCAATGGACCTCTCTATAAAATTTCTCAGGAAAAATATGCGTATCGATGACTTGCCGCCGGAGATTGTTGGCCCGACTGCCTGGTTGGGGCCGGAGGTCTGTGCGTCCGACACTTGGATTCACAGACTCACGGATATTGAACTGTCCGAGCTGGAGCAGGCGGCACGTGAGGCGTTGAGACGTCACCCGGACATCGCGTCGATTCGTCGGGAGAGTTTCGTATTGCCAACGTTGGCACCGAGACTCGCACGTTTGCATGATGAGTTGATTCACGGCAAAGGATTCGCCTTGGTGCGTGCCTTGCCTGTCAATGAATGGCCGCGCGAGATTACGGCGGCTGCCTTTTTTGGCTTGGGTTGTCATTTGGGGCATCCGCGTCCCCAAAATGCTAAAGGCCATGTGTTGGGTCATGTCATTGACATGGGACTGAATGCGGACGATCCCAAGGTCAGAATCTATCAGACTCATGAAAGACAGACGTTCCATACGGACTCGAGTGACATTGTCGGGCTGGTGTGTTTGCAGCAGGCCAAATCCGGTGGGGATTCGGCGCTCGTTTCCTCCAACACGATTTACAACGTGATGCGGCGTGATTATCCTGAGCTGGCCGCCGCACTGTTTGATCCGATCGCGACGGATCGTCGTGGCGATGTGGCCGAGGGACAACTCCCGTATTTTGAAATTCCGGTGTTCACTTGGCATGCTCAAATGATGTCGACGATTTATCAGCGTCAATACATCGATTCGGCGCAGCGTTTTGACGGGGCGATGCGTTTGACCCCCTTGCATGTCGAAGCCCTTGACTGTTTTGATGCCTTGGCAAACGACACACGTCTTAATTTCTTGATGCGGCTTGAGCCCGGTGATTTGCAGTTTGTGCACAATCACACGCTATTGCATGATCGGACTGCATTCGAAGACTGGCAAGAGCCGGGACGTAAGCGTCATTTGCTGAGACTATGGTTGTCCTCGCCTCAGGCGCGTCCCTTGCCGCCCGTTTGGGCTCAGCGATATGGCTCAATTGAGCCGGGTGTGCGCGGCGGGGTGATGGTGCCCGCCGCCGCCTGGATCGCGCCTCTCAAGCCTGAGTAGAGATCCCTGTTTAGTCTGCGTAGCCGGGAAGTTCCCGGTCAAGCACGCGCATCATCGCTTCGAAGTAGAGATTATCGCGACCTGCGCGCGTGTGACGATCGTCAACAGGTGGTTTCTGAACCGCAGCGATCACCTCCTCAGAGAGTATCTGGATAGGCTTGCCGGTACTCATCGCCAGCACTTGGGCACGACAGACGCGTTCGAGTTTATACAGACGTTTATAGGCTTGTGCCACGGTGTCGCCAACCACCAAAACGCCATGATTCTTCATGAACAGGATTTTCTTGTCGCCAATCGCGTGAGCGAGTCGTTCGCCCTCGGAAAGAAAGTCGGCAGTCCCCGTATAGGTATCGTCATACGCGATCAGTCCATGGAAAAAAGCCGCAGTCTGGCTTGCGGGCAGCAAGCGGTTGTCTTGGAGCATGTTGAGCGTGACGGCCCAGTTCTGATGTGTATGCAATACGACATTGGCACCGGTGATGCGATGGACCGGCGCGTGGATGCATTGAGCTGAAAGCTCGACAATGCCATCACCTTCGAGTGTCTCGCCTTTTTCGTTAAATACAATCATGTCGCTCGCACGTGCTTCTGACCAATGCAAGCCGAACGGAAGAATCAAATAACGGTCCTTCGCGCCGGGCACTGCCATCGTAAAGTGGTTGTCGATACCCTCATGCAAATCATCCAGTACGGCAAGTCGGTTGGCGGCGGCAAGGTGAATTTTGGCCTGTTGAATCGCGTCGACCTGAGGCTTGGTTTTTAGATTGTGCACAGACATGGCGAACCTTTTAAAATGGGAAAGTTGGAACGAATCAAAACAAGACGAAACCGGACAAGATTACTCCCCTTCAACTGACGCTGCAACATCTTCAAAAGGCTTCTTTGTGGCTCTTCAACCCTCACTTAAACATGCACGGCAATACCTGGTCAGGACATTGATCACGAGCTTGGGGATGCTGGGTGCTGGCGCTGCGGCGCAGCAAAGCTCTGTGACGCTCTACGGCATTATCGATCTCGGACTTGAGTACGATCATGTTCGCCAGAATGCGATTTCCGGAGTCGTGCCACAAGAGGCGACGAATCAGAGCTTTTTTGGAATGAGCAACGGTGTTCAGTCAGGATCTCGCTGGGGCCTGCGGGGTCTTGAGGATCTTGGCGGCGGGCTGGGTGTCAATTTCGTTCTTGAAGCAGGTTTCAATCCTGCCCAAGGTACCTCTGCTCAAGGCGGGCGCTTGTTCGGTCGTCAGTCGACGGTTGGGATGACGTTGCGTGAAGCGGGACGCTTGGATCTTGGTCGTCAGATCAATCTTGCGTCCAATTACTTTTTATCCATCGACCCGTTTCAGGAGGGGTTTGGTCAAGCCAACATTGGATCCTCTTTTGGCTCAACTAATACCGCGCGCTACGCCAATATGTTGCTGCTGCAGGCAACACCAGCTGCTGGGCTGACGCTCGGAGCGGGATATTCATTTTCCACTGAACTCTCCGCGATTTATGCGGGGGAACAAAGTTGTATCAGTACACTGTCCTGCCCTGAAAAACCAGGTCGCTACAACTTTATTTCCACTCACAATATGCGCGCACTGACGCTTGGAGCCCAATATAGTCGGGGTCCTCTTGATCTGGCTGTCGGATACGACAGGCTGTATGGGGACGCCTCTCAAGAAGCGAGTAGCCCCAGCCCTTCCTTTTGGGTGCTCGGTGGTGCCTATGATTTCAAGACGATCAAGCTTTCCTTCGCCGCGGGGCTTGCAAGGGATGGTTTTGCCAATGGCCAGACGCAGGGTACGGGTGCCGCTTCATCGTCAGGGCTTTTTTCAGCCTCCTGGACGCCGGGCGCCGTATTGTTTTTACCCGGTGCACAGGCAAGCTCATATTTATTTGGAGTGACTTCACCATTGAGTTCGCAAGTCACTCTTTTGGCCTCCTGGCAGATGATGCAGCCTCAGGGAGTGTTGTCGGGTGACGCGCAGTTCAAATCGCAGCAAATATTCAGTGCGGCGTTGACACATCAACTCTCGGCGCGAACCAATCTCTACACCTACGCCTCATATGCCCAAAATTTCGCAATGATCAATACAGCAGACAGTTTTGTCTTTGGTGTGGGAATGCGTCACAAGTTCTGAGTGTCCGGACACGGCGCATGGATCATGCGTCCATCATGCCGGAACCGAGCGGTAGCGTTTTTTTTCTTTTGTCATGTCTGGCAAGAACCAGGCCACGACACCTAGTACAGGTAAGAATGAGCAAATCTTATAGACGACTGCAATGCCATAGACATCCGCTAACCCTCCCATGATTGCGGCACCCAGCCCGCCTAGACCAAAGGCGAAACCGAAGAACATTCCGGATACGAGGCCCACACGTCCAGGCATCACTTCATGCGCGTATACGAGCACGGCGGGAAAGGCTGACGCCGTGATCAAACCAATAATGATCGTCAGCACGCCAGTCCAGAAAAGGTCTGCATAGGGCATGGCCATGGTGAAGGGCAGTACACCCAGAATCGAAATCCAGATCATGGGTCTGCGACCGATTCGGTCCGTGAGCGCGCCTCCCAAGAGTGTGCCCACCGCGATGGCAGTCATGAAAATGAACAGCTGCACTTGCGCAGCCTGAACGGGTAAGTCAAAGCGCTCGATGAGATAAAAAGTAAAAAAGGAGGTGAGACTGGATGTGTAGACATTCTTGGAAAAGAGCAACACCATCAATATTGTGATGAGAAAAAGTACGCGTGCGCGGGGCAGGCCAGACTCTTTTGAATCGGCTGAGGCGTGACCTGATTTTTTAGCGGGTTTGAGATTGGCACCGTACCAGATTCCGACGCGTGTTAAAAACGCCATGGCCACCAGGGCGGCCATCGACACCCAAGCAATCGCTCCTTGTCCATGGGGCAGCACGATGAATGCGGCAAGCAAGGGACCAATCGCTTGACCCGCGTTTCCTCCCACTTGAAACAATGCCTGTGCTGTGCCGTAGCGACCACCGGAGGCCATGCGCGCGACACGCGAGGCCTCGGGATGAAAGATCGCGGAGCCCGTACCCACTAACGCCGCAGCGATCAACACAACGGTGTAACTGCCTGCCACGGAGAGCAGCAATAAACCAATCAGTGTGGAACCCATGCCAATGGCCAGTGAGAAAGGCTGCGGTCGTTTGTCCGTATAGAAACCAACCGTGGGTTGCAGCAAGGAAGCCGTGAGTTGAAATGCGAGCGTGATGAGACCAATCTGCGCGAAGTCGAGATTGAATTCTGTTTTGAGCAGTGGGTAGAGCGCGGGAATGAGTGATTGAATGAGATCGTTGAGCAGATGACAAAAACTCAAGGACAACAGAATCGGCATAGTCGCCGCTTGCGCGCTCACAGTGTTGTTCGTTGTGAGGGGAACTTCAGTGCTGGCGGCGACGGATTTGTTCATGACAAAAATGCAAAGCTGATTTATTGGACAGTGACTTTAGCGGTTTTGATGACGGAACCCCATTTTTCGACTTCGGTCGCTAAGAATTTTCCTGTTTCCGCGGGGTTCAAGCCCATCGGCACGATGCCGAGTTCGGTAAAGCGCGCCACGATTTCAGGTGATTTCACCGCTTCGTTGACAGCTTTGGATAACTTGTCCACGATCGCTGCAGGTGTTCCGGGTGGGGCAAAAAACATCACCCAGCTGGACGATTCAATAGAGGGGCCGCCAGATTGCTTGATGGTGGGCACATCCGGTGCGCTGGGCAGTCGCTCATTTGAGAACATTGCAAGCGCATTGACTTTGCCGCCTTTGACGTGAGGCATCATCGAGCTCGGCACATCCACAAGCATTTGAATATTGTTCGCCATCAGATCCGCGAGCGCCGGCGCCGTGCCTTTGTATGGCACGTGAATCATGTTCACGCCTGCGGTGGTTTGCAACAGTTCAGAAGTGAGATGCGCGGCCGATCCCACGCCAGAAGACCCATAGGCCAGTTTGCCCGGGTTGGCTTTGGCATAAGCAATCAGTTCGCTGACATTCTTGGCAGGAAATTGTTTACTGGTGGTCAAAATCAGTGGCGAAATCGCGACCAGTGAAACGGGAGCAAGCGATTTGTGGTCAAAAGGCAATTTACCTTCGTAAAGCGTCGCGTTCGCTGCATGGGCGGTAATGACGGTGAGGATGGTGTAACCATCCGGAGCCGCCTTGGCTACAAAGTCCGCACCGATGATCGAGTTGGCGCCAGGCTTGTTTTCAATGATGATAGGTTGACCAAGAATGGTTTGCAGTTTTGCAGTCACCATGCGGGTCACGTTGTCCGTGAAGCCTCCGGGTGTGTAGGGTACGACCCAGCGAATGGGTTTGGAGGGATAGTTTTGCGCGAGGGCATTCCCCGAAAGGGTCGCAAGCGCAGCTGCAATGATGCCGGCTTTCAGAATGTTCATGTCTCCACCTATTGTTGGTTGGATGGTGATTGATTTTTATTGATGCCAGCGACGATACTACTCGGACGTCGCTGGCGCAAATGCGATCAAAGTTATTTTGCGTCGGCTGGATCGCCAAGAATGGTGGATTCGTAGGCATGCAGTGCAGTCGCACCGCCTGTATGCAGGAACAAAACATTATCGGTCGGCTTGAAATAGCCCTGGCGGCTCAGACCAATCAGGCCTGCCATGATTTTGCCTGTGTAGACCGGGTCGAGCAAAATGGCCTCCGTGCGCGCGAGCAATTGAACGGCTTCGACCATGGCCGGATTGGGGACCGAGTACTTTGGACGCCACCAGTCTCCAAAGGAGACAACGGCCTCGGCGGGTACTTGGATGCCTGTGCCCAGCAGATCCATGATGGCTTGGGCCTCCTTGTGAACTAGGGGATTTTGATCTTGAGGATCCCGGCTCACGCCGATACCCACGAGCGGGATCTTGATGTTGTTACCCAGAAAGCCTGCGACCAGACCACCGTGCGTCCCTGAACTGCCAGAACCGACCACCACATAATCCATCGGCTGGCCCATCTCGAAAAGTTGCTGCTGAATTTCTTGTGCACATGCAACATAGCCCAGCCCGCCGATCGCGTTCGATCCACCGCCCGGGATGATGTAGGGCTTGCGACCTTGGGCGCGCGCCTCTTGCGCGACGGCTTCCATGGCTTGCGCCATGTTGGAGCCTCCGGGCACCACGGTGATGCTTTCGACGCCCAGCAGGCGGTACATAAAGTTATTGCCGCTCGCCTCGGGGTTATAGCTGCCAGGCACACGTTCTTCGATCACGAAGCGACATTTGAGTCCTTCTTTGACGGCGGCGGACAATGTGATTCTGCAATGATTGGACTGAGGAGCACCGCATGTAATCAAAGTGTCCGCGCCTTTCGCGAGCGCATCGCCCATCAAGAATTCGAGTTTGCGCGTCTTGTTACCACCCGGTGCGAGACCCAGCATGTCGTCTCGCTTGATCCATACTTTCGGGCCACCGAGTGCTTTGGTGAAGTTAGGTAAGAACTCGATAGGTGACGCACCAATTGTGTACTGCCTGCGTGCGAAGCGACTCAAATCCATGCATGACTCCTGTTTATTTGAATAATTTCAATATTTGGACATTGTGTGGCGATCAATGTACGCCTGCCGCCGCATGTTGCCAAGTCCAAAATAATGAGTTGACGGACTGGACTTCAGTCGATAGGATCGGTGCATACTCAGGTTTTTCAGGGCGCGTGATCTAGATGTTTTCTTACACTATCCGCCGTTTGCTCATGACACTTCCTGTCATGCTGGTTGTCGCATTGTTCGTGTATGGCCTGCTTGATCTGGCGCCGGGAGATCCCGCGGTGTTCCTGGCTGGAGAAGAAGCTTCTCTCGAGGATATCGCGCGCATCCGGCAAACACTCGGGCTGGATCAACCCTTTTATCATCGTTTCACCCTCTGGTTGTTCAACGTCCTGCAAGGCGACCTGGGCCAGTCCCTGTTTACTGGTGTGCCTGTCTCAGAAATGATTGTGCAGCGCATGCCTCCGACCTTCACCCTGATGGTGATGACACTTTGCGTATCGGTCATGATCGCCATCCCTCTT
>JACCEC010465902.1_pt1 | contig 29843 bp, 25 predicted proteins | sample 7450121 | NCBI WGS metagenome assembly JACCEC01 (sample SAMN15323455, study PRJNA562643) | freshwater metagenome | isolation source: river surface water | place: USA:Blue River Watershed | collected 2017-08-18 | reverse complement strand
TTCGTCGAGATAGTATGCAGACTTTTCGAGAATATTATCGGGAAGCGGATGTTTTATTAGTAGATGATATTCAATTTATTGAAGGGAAAGAATATACTCAAGAGGAGTTTTTTCATACGTTTAATACGCTGCATGAAGCCGGAAAACAAGTGGTTTTAGCTTCTGATCGCCCCCCGAATCAAATTCCTCGATTACAGGAACGGTTATGTTCTCGGTTTTCAATGGGATTAGTGGCGGATATTCAACCCCCAGATTTAGAAACCCGGATGGCAATTTTACAAAAAAAAGCGGAATATGAAAATGTGCATTTACCCCGTGCAGTCATTGAATATATTGCCTCTAACTATCGTTCTAATATTCGGGAATTGGAAGGAGCGTTAATTCGGGCGATCGCTTATTTATCAATTTCGGGTTTAGCCATGACGGTCGAAAATATTGCCCCTGTTTTAACATCACGGGAAAAATTAGAGGAATCTTCCCCGGATGCGGTTATGCAAATTGTGGCAGAAATTTATCAGGTTTCGATTGAAGATTTAAAGGGAAATTCTCGACGACGAGAAATTAGTTTAGCGCGTCAAGTGGCTATGTATTTGATGCGACAACACACCGATTTAAGTTTACCTAAAATTGGAGAATTATTTGGCGGAAAAGATCACACCACTGTTATGTATAGTTGTGAAAAAATTTCCCAGTTACGCCAGCAAGATCCTGATTTAGCCCAAACCTTAAGACAACTGAGTGATCAAATTAATTTTAATAGTCGTTCTCATTAGAATTAGAGGGAACAGCTTAACTGGGAACAGGGAAAGGTAACGAGAAATAATAGAAACCTGACACCTGAATGGTGGTTTGTGGAAAAAGTTGTGGATAACGTCAAAAACAGATAAGATCCTTATGATGTCAGGGAAGTACCGGGTTAAAGTGTTGCTATTTTTCACAGGTTTTCCACAGGTTTTCCACAGGTCTAAGACTATACAGCGTGCCCCATGCCCCATTTCCCCCTGTTTTTGGCTGCTATAATTCAACGGTCGGGTAAGGTATAATCAGAGGTTTGGTTCTCTCGTCAACATCAGAAACCGTTGCTAGGGAACCGATGGTAATACTGATCAAGCTTAGGCGAATTATGAAATTTATTGTTGAGCAGGACAAATTAAGTTCTAATTTATCTTGGGTTTCTAGGGCAATTCCATCCCGTCCCAATCATCCGATTTTATCTAATATTTTAATGGATGTTGATGCAGAAAATCAACGGTTAAATTTAACAGCATTTGATTTAAGTTTAGGCATTCGAGCGAGTATTCCAGCAACGGTTGAGGAGGGAGGAACCTTAACGGTTCCTGCCAAATTATTTAATGATATTGTCTCCCGTTTACCCGGAGGAGAAATTACTTTAGATGATGACATGGGAGATGCAATTATTACTTTAACTTCTAGTTCAGGACGGTATCAAGTTCGCGGGATGGGGGCGGAAGAATATCCCGAATTACCCTCTATTGAAGCGGGAGATTCAGTTCATTTAGCCGCAGAATCTTTAATTTCTGGCTTAAAAGGAACATTATTTGCTACCAGTCCCGATGAAACAAAACAAGTGTTAACGGGGGTACATTTAAAGGTTCAAAATAATACGATTGAATTTGCTTCAACCGATGGTCATCGGTTAGCGGTCGTGCAAACCGAAAATTTAAGTGAATCTGAACCCGATGAAGAATTAGAGGAAGTTGAAGTTACTGTTCCAGCAAGAGCTTTAAGAGAAGTGGAACGGATGGTGGCGATGCGAAGTGGGGAAAAAGATGATTCTCCAGTGGTGATCACCTTACGTTTTGATGAAAGTCAAGTTATTTTTGAATTAGGAGAACAACGGTTAAATACTCGTAAGTTAGAAGGAGCCTATCCTGCCTATCAAACCTTAATTCCTCAGAAATTTTTCAACCAAATTAATTTAGATCGGCGGGGTTTTGTGGGAGCATTAGAACGAATTGCGGTTTTAGCATCCCAAAAGAATGATATTGTTAAATGTACGGTTGATCACGTGAATCAACAAATTTCTTTATCTGTAGAAGCTGCCGATGTTGGTAATGCGTTAGAATCTCTTCCGGCTCAAATTTCTGCGGACAAACCAGAGGAGTTAGCTTTTAATGTTAAATACTTGTTAGAGGGTTTAAAAGTATTTAATACCTCGGAAATTTCCCTCCAGTTAAATGCAGCAACTAGCCCAGTTATTGTTAATCCATTAGGGGGAATTAAAATGACTTATTTAGTCATGCCTGTACAATTAAGAAATTAATCAAGAAATCGGGTTTCTTCGAGAAACCCAGTTTCTCCCCCTATTAGATCAAGTCTAAATTAAAATACTCTTGAAAATATTGACGATATAATTGACAACTGGGGATCACTTGATTTCCTAGAATATGAACTAACCCCATACTTTTTAATTTAAAGGCTTTCACTTGTTCCACCTTAACGGGGTTATCTTTACCAATAATTTGTTTATAAACCGTCGCTAAATCAGGATCTTGCTGAAGTAACCATAACTGTTCATGAAGATGATCGCTATAAATTCCTGTATCACTGGTTGCTGTTTCTAGTAACTGTTGGAGAGGAATATTTCGGCGCACACAATGATCAAATGCTAATCTTATTAAATACGGAAATCCGCCCATAAATTGTGTTAATTGATTTAATTCTTGATCGCTTAAGCTTAATCCATACCTTTGAGATAAAATTTTGACTTCCTCGAAATTAAACGGATATAAATCTATGCCAAAACCTACATTAAAAGGAGATTTATTAGTATCCAAAGGAATATAAATATCGGTAGAATAAACAATCACAAATCTTAATTTTTTCCAATTACTAATATCTCGTGTTTCTTCATGCCAAGATCTTAATAAAGCTAAGATATCACGAGCTAAGGAAGGATACTCAAATAATTGATTTACTTCATCCAGAGCTAAAACAATAGGTTGTTGGATTCCTTCTAATACATAGCCTTGAAAATACAGTGAACTACTGACTAATGCACCGACATCTTCATCCCAAAATTCATCAATTTCAGATTCTAAGCCTAACTGTTGAGTGACATTTGCACAGAACCAGCGTAAGAATTTTTCCGTTGAATTAAACACTAAACTACTCGCCCGATGCAAACTTAAACGAACCGGATAATAATCTTGCTGTTGAGCATAATCTAAAATTCGAGCCATTAAAGACGTTTTTCCCATCTTTCGAGGAGCTTTAATTCGCAGCAATGCGCCTTGATTTTTAATCTCTTGATAACACATCTGTTCACTGGGTACTCGCTCAATATAAAAAATAGAATTAAGCGGAACCTGACCTTCAGGAGATTCTAAAATAATGAGTGGCTCAGAAACAATTTTAGAAAGATTTTGATCTTTTAATTCCCGCTCTAATAAACAACGACAATTTGCTTTTGTTACTTTTTCACCAATTACATCAGATAACAATTGCCAAAGGCGAGGAGCCAGCCCATTTTTTAAATAACTGGGAGAATAACCATTCTCGTCTGCAATTTGATCGTAGGTTTTTTTACTTTCTAATAAAGCTTCTGTTAAAATGATTTTCTGAATATAACTGAGGGGGTGCTTCCCTTTTGCGATTATCAAAGCTTCCGCTAACCCTAAAAGTTCTTCAAGACCTTTGACCATGATTAACCCCCAATTTTCCTTGATGGACTCATCTAATTATCTAATCTGGGTCTTTCAATAATAAGCAAGCTCTAAAATTAGTTGAATTAAAAGCCTAAATTTTGAAGAAAGAAAAAATTTTGTTGATCGATTTTGTTCAATCAACTAAAAACTCAGAAATAAACGGATGACTTGGGGAAGCTTTTAATTTTGGGGGCTATTTTTTTAGAATTCATTCAAGTTCAATATAGCTTAGGTTAGGAGGATAAAAAACTTAATGAAAAACCTTTATACTCCTAACCTTATTCTAGCACTCAATCGAGATATTTTTTCGGGATTTTAATTATTCTAACTAGACTAAACTGTACGGGATAATTCCGCCGATTTTTGCAGTTGTGAATGTTGATTCAAAAGTGTCATTTTAATGCCACCTTTAGGGGCTAAAGTTAAACCTCGACGTCTCCCTTTTACGGGGTATTTTTCTGTTAAATTCAACTCACAATTCAACAAAATTTTGGCTAATACTAATTTCATTTCATATTGAGCTAAAGCCATTCCTAAACATAAACGAGCGCCTCCACCAAAAGGCAGAAATTCATAGGGAGAAAACTTACGTTCTAAAAAGCGTTCGGGTTTAAATTGATCCGCTTGCGGATATAAATCTTCTCGGCGGTGGGTTAAATAAATACAACCTACCACCATGCTTTCTGGAGGTAATTGATAACCCATTAAATCCACAGATTCTTTATTCATACGAGGAAAAGTTAACATCGCCACAGGATAAATTCGCAATGTTTCCTGACAAACGGCGGTTAAATAAGGCAAATGAAAAATATCCATTCCATCAGCATCAGCAGGTAAATTAGTTAACTCTTGCATTAATTTTTCATACACTTCTGGCTGCCGATGAATCCAATATAATGCCCAGGACATTGCTGTAGCAGTAGTTTCATGACCTGCCAATAATAATGCTAATAACTCATCTCGTAATTCTTGATCCGTCATCCCGTTGCCTTCTTCATCCCGCGCAGCCATCATTAAATGCAGTATATCTGTTCGGGATTCATCGGGATTTTCACGGCGCTCTTGAATTTCTTGATATAATAACTGATCGATTTGTTGGCGTTGTTTTAAGAAAGTTCCCCAAGGACTCCAAGATCCTAGATCTTGCTGTAAAATTTTAAAGAATAAGAAACTAGAGGTTAACGGAGATTTACCAATTTCTGCCATTCCTGATAACAGCCGTTTTAACTGATAATATCGTTCAGGTTCAGAGATTCCAAAAACAACTCTGATAATGATATCTAAGGATATTTCTTGCATGATATCCCGAACAATAAAAGTCTGGTGTCTGGGAATTTGACTCATGACTTTTTGGGTAATCTCAGTAATTAATTGTCCATACTCTCGCATTCGTTCCCCATGAAAGGATGGCATTAATAATTTTCGTTCCCGTTTGTGGCGATTTCCTTCTAACATAAAAATAGAATTTTCTCCCGTTAAAGGAGTGAAAATTTTATTCGCCGAACCCGGTGCTTCAAAGGCATCATCAGTTAAAATTTTCTGAATCCCTTGAGGATGACTAACAAAAATCCAGGGTTTTTCTGAACCGAGAATATAATTACTAAAAATATCTCCATATTCTTGAACGTAAGTATCCATATAATGAAGCGGATCAGCAATCCAATGGATTTGTTTCAGAAGAGGAAAACCTTTGGTTCCAGGGGGAAGTATTGTATTCATCGTTAAAGTTTTAGCTGGTTTACATTAAATCTATGGTAACGAGATCTGAAGAATTTGCAACCCAGTTTAAAAATTTTAATCACTTCTCAAAAACAAACTGATCTTGGGATTTCAAGTTGATAGGAGTGATGGGTAACATTGCTTTGTGTCAACTTGAGCAAAAAATCATAAAAATAAATGGTGTGGCTTTTAACCTGAAATGAATTTATACAATTTATTCATATCCCATTTGTCTATTTATATAGATCAATGATTTTAATTTATTACCCCTGTTGAAAAATATAATCATTTCTAGGGACAAAGAATTGTAAAATAAATCTTAACTCAAAAATTTAGAACGACCGAGAAGGGATTAAACATGACAGCAACAACATTACCAGAATTTTGTCAAGGAATTCAGTATTTTAACGATAGCTTCCCCGAATTTGACACCTATGGTAAAACGCCGATTATTGCTGAAAATAGTGTCGCAATTTCTGATCCTCATAATGTCAGTGCCGCCTATCAAACCTTACTTTATGCCGATGCACTGCGTTATTTAACGGTACAAATCACCGCCAGTAAAGCTTCTGGACACCCTGGCGGCTTTGCGTCGAGTGCGGAAGCTTATGCAGCTTTAGTGATGCTCGGTCATAAAAATATTATGACGGAAGTGGGACACCATGCTCCAGGGTTTTATAGCGCCGTATTCCTAGATCGTTCCCTAGAAGATATGGGGATTTTCACGGTTCAACAATTGCGCGATCGCTTCCGTGAAAAACATGGACTTCTCGGCCACCTTTCCGGTTATATTCCGGGTCTGCTCAACCCCGCCGGGCCATTAGGTCAGGGACAACATTTTGCTATGGCTGCTGCATTGTTACACCGCAATATTTTGTTTCCCTTTACCTTGGGGGATGGGGGTATGGGGGAACCTTACCCGATGAGCAGCATGATTCACTTCAACACCGCCTATCCTGAAGTCACCAATTTTTTACCTGTTTTGGTGTGGAACGGTTACAGCCAAGAACATCATAGCATGGTTTCGACAAAAACCAATGCAGAAATGATTGCCTATTGGAAAGGTAACGGATTTTCAGAAGTGATTTTAGTCGATGCTAAAGAGTTTGATGACCAAAATCAAGGGGGTGATTATGTTGATAGTACCGCTTTTTCAATTCAAAAACGGATTGAATTTACCCAAGCGATTTTAGTTGCTATGGATAAAGCGGCAAAATCGGCTTTAGGGGGTCAACTAACCGTCTTTATTATTAAACAGTTGAAAGGAGCAGGCGTTCACGCTCGTGGTGCAAAATCCCACAATCTTTATCCGGGGGATACGTTAGATAGTCCCCATATTGTTAATGCGTTAAAAGAACGAGCCTTACCTGTAGCAGCATGGGAATTAGTCCGAACCAATTTAGAACGCGCCAACGGTGGCCCAGCTGCTAAAACCGTTGTCACCGAGTTTGATTACCATTTACCAGAGCTTGGTCAACTGCCCTTAGAAGAATATCCAGTAGGCGGTGAACCTAAAGTGGCAACAACCGCAATGGGGGCGTTAGTGGTTCATGTTGGGCAAAAAGATCCCCATTTTATTGTCACCAATGCTGATGGAAATGCCGCTTCTGGAATTAACAATATTAACCAGGGATTAAAGATTATTCACCCGACAACGGATAATACTTATTTCCAACAACCCCAAGGGCAAGTTTATGAGCCTTTAAGTGAAGATGCTTGTGCGGGATTAGCAGTCGGATTATCCTTATTAGGAGCACGAACATTATGGTGTTCTTATGAGTCTTTTGCTATTAACGGGGTTCCGATTTTACAAACCGTCGCTCAAGCTATGGCGGAATTACGGCGTGCTACCCCCTCAACGGTTTGTTTATTCACCGCAGGTGCGTTAGAACAAGGTCGCAACGGCTGGACACACCAACGCCCGGAAATTGAAGCCTATTTCGCCGCCATGATGCGGAATGGTAATGTTTTCCCGGTGTTTCCCCCTGATGCTAATAGCATTCAAGTGTGCTACGATTGGGCATTAACCACCAAAAATAAAAGCATTATTATCACCGCCAGTAAGTCTCCGTTACCTATCCGCACGACGTTTGAGCAAACCCGCCAAGGGTTGAAGGATGGCGCGGTGGTGTTACAGGAAGTTCCTGGGGATAAAACCGTTGTATTTGCTGTTATTGGGGATATGACCTTAATTCCCGTGTTTGAAGCGGCGGCATTTTTGGAAACGGAAGGTATCGGGGTGCGAATTGTTTCTGTTATTAACCCTCGGCGTTTATATCGTTCTCATGATGTTTTATCCGAGACTTGTTCGGAACCGGATAACGATTTTGCCAGTGATGAAACCTTTGAAAAACTGTTTGCTGGAGATGCGTTAATTGGGGTGACAGGCGGTTCAAGTTTGATGTTAGAACCGATTATGTTACGCAGCAATTCTAAGCGGGATACTTTTGCTTGGAAACGCGGTGAAACCACTGCCAGTGCTGGAGAATTAATGGCATTTAATGGCATTACTTCGGAAGCGTTGACGAAACGGGCAATTGAGTTGATTCATTAATATTTTACCCCCCCTAACCCCCCTTACTAAGGGGGGAATAAGAATCGAGAACAAGAATAAACTTTAACTCCTCCCCTTAGTAAAATGGGGAATTAAGAATAAACTCTAACTCCTCCCCCTAATAAAATGGGGAATTAAGAATAAACTCTAACTCCTCCCCTTAGTAAGGGGAGGTTGGGTGGGGTTCTTAACCTAATTAAACGTCTCTATTATCTAATGCAACCATGACAATTCTTTATAACCGAACATCTGAAAAAGAAAAACGTCAGAAACTGCGGAAAAATATGACAAAAGCAGAAAAGATAATCTGGCAAAAAATTCGAGATCAGCAACTAGAAGGTTATAAATTTCGCAGACAATATAGTGTTGCTGAATTTATTTTAGATTTTTATTGTCCGAAGCTAAAACTAGCGATAGAAATAGATGGAGAAAGCCATTTCCAAGCAACAGCCATAGAATATGATCAAGCCAGACAAACGTTTATTGAAGCCACAGGAATCAGATTTTTGAGGTTTACCAATGAAGATGTTGATCAAAACTTAGATGGAGTGCTAGAAACAATTGTAGCAACAATTCAACAGTTAAGAGATCAAACTCAATAATTTGATCCCTCAAAAATCAATGAATGTTAACCCCATTAAGGAGAGTTTTGATTGACCCACACTGAAGCATTTTCGTGATTAAGTTCATTTTGCAAAATTTGGTTATAAATTTGAGGAAGATCACCCGTGATCATATTATCTTCAATTCCATACCCTAAACTTGTCCAGGTTCCTGATAATAATTTCAACACTTCATCTAGTTTATCTTCGCGTAATAATTGAGAAATATTAACACCCCAGAACTTTTCATCTAATAACCAACGATAAACTACCGTATCTTGATATTCAGGTTCAAAACTGTAGGGAAGCCAAAACCAAAATTGAGCGGGTTTAGGATGGTAGCGTTCGGCTTTTTCATCCCAAGTTGTTTTTAACATTTGATAGCGTCCGGCGGCGGTGCTACATTTCCCGATATTGGGGCCTGTAACAATCTTAATACACTCATCAGGATGACGATCCAAATTCGAGACATATTTTCCCCCATATAAAACATAATAGGGGTCAGAATAACTGGATTCACTGGCAGAAATCGTTCGCATCAATGCCCGAATATAGGGATCACCTCCCCGCATGACCAACGGTGGCCATTTTTCTTCCACCTGTTGATCAATTAAGGGTTGAAATTCAGATTTTCCCTGACAACTTCTAACGCCGATAAACGTTAAACTGAACAAAAGCAAAACACTCAAAAACAGTCGCTTTCGGCGGCGAAGTTGGTTTTTTCTTCGAGATATTACCATTAGTTTAATACACTGGCAAAAAGTTGTTCAAAGGATTGTTGTGGAGCCTCTGAATTCGCCACAATTTCAACAATTTTATTGCGAGACGCTTCAGTGAATAAAGCTTCTACACAAACTTGAGCGACTTTAGTTCGAGGAAGACTTCCTTCAAATAAAGTATCGGCGGATTTCATAACAATATTATCATTATTATCTTCATTTTTCAACCCCCCTGGACGCACAATAGTATAGGTTAAACCGCTTTTTTGTAGATACTCTTCCCCTTGTTTTTTCCAAACCAAAATTAACCAAAATAAATTTAACGGGTGGAAAAATTGGGAAACACAGAGAGAGGAAACTAAAACAAAATGTTCAATTCCTTGGGCTTTGGCCACATCCACTAAATTTTTTGTCCCCTGATAATCGACTTGGTAGGGCCCTGTGATATCAAAACTGGGTTTTGCACCTGTGGCACACAAAACAACCGTACAATCCCGCATAGCTGTGGCTAAAGTGTCAGGATTTAATACATCTGCTGTCACCAATTCCACCGTTGGCGACAAAATTTGTTGTGCCGTTTCAATGTTCCGCACTAACGCCTTTACAGGGATTTCCCGTTTGACTAATTCAGCGACGATTCGGCGTCCTGTTTCTCCCGTTGCACCTGCGACCAATGCTTTCATGCTGTTAAATGTTTCTCAGTAGTAGTTAAGTTTTACAAACAACATCAAAATTTCCGTATATTCATTGTAGCGGTTTAAGATCAGACAGGGCATTCTGGAAATAGGAAAAAACTCTCGTAGGAGAACAGATCATGCAGTACGATATCGCTGAACCTCAACCCTCAAGAGGATCATATAACTCCATTGATGATTCTGTTATTCTCCCCAATACCGAAGATGAAACGGATATCCAGCTAGATTCTCAAGAACTCATGTGGTTTCATAGCCATTTTGAAGACTGCATGGAAATGTTCGCCGATATGGATACCGTCGCTGAATATTTAGGTCAACATAGCGGTTGGTTTTGTCGGTGTGCCTTACCGATGAAAACACAACCGTTAGGCAATAATGCTTATGATTTATTAATCGGACGATTTGGCGCCTTTGGCTATTTGGTGGAAGCTCGAATTGGGTTAGAATTAGTCCCACCGGATGATCAAGGGATTTACCGCATTCGCACCGTTCCCATACCGGGTTATACCGCTCCAGGTTATGAAGTTGATTTTCAATCCACAATGAAATTAGTGGACTTACCGACCGAAGAGTTTTGTCGTGAACGGGGGATTAAATTGAGTGAATGTTCCCCCCAAATTACTGGAGCACAATGGCGTTTAGATTTAGCCGTTGGGGTACAATTTCCCAAATTTATCCGCACTAAATCTGAATCTTTACTTCAAAAAACCGGAGATACCTTACTCAAAAATATTGTTAAACAAGTGTCTCGGCGTCTGAGTGCTAAAACCCAACAGGATTTTCACAGTAGTTTGGGAATTCCCTTCCCCAAACAACGATTGTAAATTTTTTCTTGCTTTAGGGGAAGGATTGGTTTAAGATCTGCCATGATTTTAGTGTTTGTTTTCTGTCCTTGACAGACCTGCTGGTTGAGAGTGGCTAAATCTCCTCCGACAGCAGGACAAACCATAACGATTAGTCCCATTGAGTCAGGGAATAGTCATTGTAAACTCGACTTTGGTTTGTTCAGCAGGGTCACAGGTTCTCAGACTAGCGTGGGAAGCGCGCCTAAGTATTCAGGAACGACCTTCCAAGTTCGAGCTAGGCTGAAGTCACGATTATGAGGAACGCTGAAGGAATGACAACACCACAATTTGACCAAACCCACTTATCCCCATCGGAATTCAATGAGGAGGTTTCTAGTTCGACGCCATCGGAGAACACATCAGAAACATCCGTAGCGGAAAAACCAACCGTTCAGAAACGGATGCCATTGAAACTTCCGGCGTGGTTTTGGGGTTGGCCGTTTTTGTGGTTGATTATCTTTTTAGGATTTGGAACAACGGCAACAGGGGCACTATTGTGGTTATTAACCATGCCTCCGGCGCCAAACTGCGAAGAAATATCGCCTTTGTCTCCCGATAGTGAACGATTATATTGTGCGGATCTCGCTACCAAGTCGGGCAAAATTGAACCTTTACGTCAAGCTTTTGCCTTAATTGCGACTTGGCCGGCTGACCATCCCCTTCAGGGACTAGCTCAACAAAAAATGAAACAGTGGTCACAGGCTTTAATTGCAATTGCTAAACAGAAAATTGATAGCGATGGAGATTTAAAAGCTGCTTTAGAAATTGTCAATATTGTTCCTAAAAATACCCCCGCTTATGAACAGGTGGAAATTGCCATTGAGGGATGGAAAAATAATTGGGATCAAGGGCAAAAAATTTATGATCAGGCTCAGATGGCAATGAAGGCTTTAGATTGGTCAAAGGCTTTTGAATATGCCCAAGCTTTATCGAAATTAAATAATAGCCATTGGAGTGAAAAGCGGTTTAATGAAATTATGGATCGCTTAAGCTTGGAACGTCAAGGCAATCAACGATTAAATGAAGCACGGGAATTAGCCAAGGAAAAAACACCCGAAAAATTTGCAGAAGCGATTGTATTAGCCAATCAAATTAATAAAAAACTTTATATTCATGCTGGTGCGGTTAAAGAAATTAAAAATTGGAGTCGGTCGTTACTAGATTTATCGGCTAAAGAATTAAAGGAAAAAAATATAGAAGGTTTAACGGAAATTGCTAGTTTAGTTCCAAGCTATTCTCCGTTGTATGCAGAAGCCCAAAATTTGATTTTAATGGGTCAAATTAAAGCCCTGACTTGGAATAAAACCAATAGTCAACCGATTTGGCAACAAATGGCGCTTCTCTGGGAAGGACAAGCGGCTTTGGAGCAAATGGGCAATAATCGCCTACCCTATGAGGCGGCCGAAGTCAAAACCGAGGAAGTCTCAGGACAAATTCAAGATTTGATGAATTTGCAGTTAGCAACTTTGGTGGCAAGTTTTCAGACTCCCTTAACGTTACAACTGGCGATTGATCAAGCTCAGATGATTACGCCCCAACAACCTCGGCGAATTCATGCTCAAACCTTGGTAGCCCATTGGCGCAGGGAAATTCAACGCTTAGAAGATCAACCTTATATTGCTTTAGCGCGGCGCTTGGCTCAAACCGAAACCCTAGATGGTTTTCAAACGGCTGTACAACAAGCGAATCAAGTGGCGTTGGGGCGTCCGTTACGGGTTGAAGCCCAAACGTTAATTGCGGAATGGACAAAACGGATTGAAATTATTGAAGATCAACCGATTTTGAATGAAGCTTTAGCATTAGCCAAGCAAGGAAACCTCAGTGCTGCAATTGATAAAGCGTCTAAAATTGCTTCGGGTCGAGCTTTGTATAAGCCCGCACGAGATAAAATTTCCGGTTGGGTAGCTCAAGTTCAAACGGCGGAAGATCGACCGATTTTGAATCGAGCTTATGATTTGGCTGAGAAGGGAAATCTGAGTGGGGCGATCGCAGAAGCGTCTCAAATTCGTTATGGTCGGGCTTTATATTCTGAAGCCCAAGGGGCGATCGCAGGTTGGGCGGCAGAGCGAGATGCCGCAATTGCAGCACAACAAGCTCCTGTCGAACAAACTCGTTCGGTGTCTGAAGAGTCCTATTATAATAATTCAGGTGATTCGGGCGATAGCGGTTATTCTAATTATTCAGAACCTAGCTATTCGGGCGATAGCGGTTATTCTAACTATTCAGAACCTAGTTATTCGGGCGATAGCGGTTATTCTAATTATTCAGAACCCAGCTATTCTAATCCAGCACCGGATTCTGGCTATTCAGATTATTCTTCCACACCCGCAGAACCCGCACCGGAACCCGCACCGGAACCCGCAGCCGCACCAGAACCCGCAGCCGCACCAGAACCCGCACCGGAACCCGCACCGAGTTCCACCACTGGAGAAAGTGCACCTGATCCCAATTTATTCTTAGAGTAAGCAGAACACAAAGGTTGAAAAACCCCAGGACTGTTTCCGGGCTCGGACTAACAGACTAAAGTAAGAGCGATCGTTTGAGTTCTGTCGAACTATAAAATCGCGACTGGATCAAATTGAGGTTAAGTAGAAATAGAAAAGTTTGTTAACAATCATCTGAAAAAAACATTTTTTCCATGTTATTTTCTACTTATTCCTTTCTAATTTTTTTTATTATTACCTTACTTCGTTAAATCATCTTAATTATTCCTTCTCTATCTAATTCACCACGAAATATGGTAAAAATGACAACAAAATCCATAACCCGCGATTTGGCTTTCCAGGCGATTGATTTAATTCATCAAGCCGGATGTGAATATGGAGATATTCGTTTTTGTAGCTATCGAAATCAAACCCTTTTCGCCAATGATCGCTCATTAAGTAATCTGAAAGATAATCAAGAATCTGGTTTTGGAGTTCGAGTTCTGTTGAAGGGAGCTTGGGGATTTGCTGCGAGTCACCGCCACACCCCTGAAGAGTTAATTCGGGTGATTCATTTAGCAATAGAAATAGCAAAAGCCAGCCGTTTATGTCAACAAAATCCTGTCCGTTTAGTTCCTGTCCCAGCTTATCAGGATACCTATATTACACCGATTAAAATTGATCCGTTTTCCATCTCAATTGCGGAAAAAGCTGATTTATTATTAAGGATTAACGACCGTTTACTTCAGTATGAAAAACAGGGGATTATAAAAGCTAGTTCCTCGTTACAATTTAACTTAGAAAATAAACTTTTTGCTTCAACAGAAGGATCATTAATTGAACAAACGATTTATCGCAGTTATAGTGGATATCGTTGTACAGCAGTTGTCAATGGAGATGCTCAAAGTCGCAGTTATGAACGTCTTCCCTTAAATATTGGCTATGAACATATTGATCAAACCGATTTACTCAGCCAAATTGAACGAGTTGCAGAAGAAGCCATTGAAAAAGTTTATGCTCCTAAAGGGCCGTCAGGAATTCAAACCACATTAATTTTAAAGCCTAGTAATCTTTATTTAACCATTCATGAATCCGTCGGTCATCCCACAGAATTAGATCGAGTTTATGGCTATGAATCTAATTTTGCAGGAACCAGTTTTGCCACAACAGATCAATTAGGAAAATTACAATATGCGGCACCTTGGGTTAATTTTAAATGCGATCGCACCCAACCCGGCGGACGTAGCACTTTAGGTTATGATGATGAAGGGGTTCCCGCTCAAGAATGGTATGTTGTTAAAGATGGAATTTTAGTCGATTATTTAACCGACCGAGAAACAGCTTATCGTTTAGGACGTTCGAGTAGTAATGGTTGTGCCTTTGCCGATAGTTGGTCAAGTTTACCGATGGTGAGAATTCCCAATTTAGGATTAGAACCAGGGCCAATTGGTGGCAGCCATACCGCCACATTATCTGAAATGATTGCTGATACTAAAGATGGGATTTTAATTGATGGAATTGGTAGTTTTTCAATTGATCAACAACGCCGAAATTTTCAATTTGGGGGTGATATTTTTTGGCAAATTAAAAATGGCAGAATTGTCGGAATGCTAAAAGATGTGACTTATCACGCCATGACAACGGATTTTTGGAACCAAGTGGATGCTATAGGCCCTGCTTCAGAATGGCAACAATGTGGAACGAATATTTGTGGAAAAGGTGAACCCTTACAAATTGCTCAAATGAGTCATGCTTGCGTTCCGGTGCGAGTACAAAACATTAATGTTGGAGGGAGATAATTAATCAGAAAAGGGAAAAAAATGTTATTTTTAAATTCTTGTTGAATCAAGCTGATAGAAGCATTTATTGATAAAATACTACCCATTGCAACAATTTACAGGTAAAAATATGACCTCATCTAACTCAGAAGATAGTATAGTCCTTTCCCAAACCAATCATCCCTATACCTCAATGATTACTGAATTACATCAACAGGCACTTCAAGCCGAGGAAAAGGGAGAATTTAGCGAAGCGATCGCCTGTTATCAAAACATTATTAATCTTGAACCCAACTTACTCTTACCTTATCAAAGAATTGGCTATTTTTCTCTCAAAACTGAACAATTTGAGCAAGCCGTAACCGCCTATCAAAAAGTTATTGAATTAAGTTCTAACGAGTTTTGGGCTTATAATAATTTAGGAGAAGCTTTAATGCAATTAAAGCGATGGCAAGAAGCGATTTCCATTTATGAACAAGCTATCCAATTAGATCCGAATTGTTTTTGGGTTTATAATAGTTTAGGAGAATGTTTTGCTCAAACCCAACAATCGGAAAAAGCGGTTTCTACTTATGAAAAAGCTCGTCAATTAGATCCGAATTATTGGGGAGTTTATCAAAAATTAGGCGAATTATTAACCACCTTAGAACGCTGGGAAGATGTGATTCCCATTTATCGCCGTTCGATTGAATTGAAACCGGATTTTTTTTGGTCTTATGTCGGTCTAAGTAAAGCATTAATTTATTTACAACGGTGGGAAGAAGCCGTTCCTGTTTGTCAACAAGCGATTGCCATTGATCCGAGTTTCTTCTGGTCTTATATTAATTTAGGGGATGCTTTATCCCAGTTAAAACGGTGGCCAGAAGCGGTAGAAACTTATACGAAAGCTAATCAAATTAAATCGGATTTCTTTTGGTCTTATAAAAACTTAGGAGATGCTTTATCTCAATTAAAACGATGGCAAGATGCAATTGCTGCCTATCAACAAGCCTTAGAATTAAATTCTACTGAAATTTCTTGTTATTATAACTTAGGTTTAGCTTATCTCAATGTACAACAAAAAAAAGATGCGATCGCTTGTTTTGAAATGATTCTAAAATTACAACCGAATCATATTGAAGCGGAACAAAAACTGCATGAACTCCTGGGAATATCTTGTGTTGCTCCTGGTACCGAATCATCATATCAATTAGAACCCATTGACTGGTTAAAATATTATCCCACATCGGGACAAGCACCTTCTTATCTGTTAGCTAAACCGATTTCTTCGGGTAAAAATCCTCAAACCGGAAAATGGCAATTCCCAGTTCCTCCCAAGGAAATCATGTTAGTTTTTGCAGAAAACGAGGAATATTATCTGAATTCTGGAAAAACTCAAGTTCAGATTATACTCAATGTCTTACGAGAAAACGGATATTTTATCAAAACTGGAAGCCGAATTTTAGATTTTGGTTGTGCATCCGGTCGAATTTTACGGGAATTAGCCGATTTATCAGAGATTTGTGAACTCTGGGGAACAGATATTAATGCTGATTGTATTGCATGGTGCCAACAAAATATGAGTCCTCCCTTTCATTTTTTTGTGGGTACAACTATGCCCCATTTACCCTTTGAAGACCGCTATTTTGATTTAATTTATGCAGGTTCAGTGTTTACCCATATTGATGATTTAGCGGATGCTTGGCTATTAGAGCTTCGACGTATTTTAAAACCCGGAGGACTAGCTTTTATTACGATTCAAGAACGTCATATTTTTGATAAAATTAAAGAGTTTCCTGAATTATGGCTGTCTAATAATAATATTTGGCCCCCAGAACAGAAACAAGCTTGTATTCAAAACTATTTTAACTATATTAATCAAGATTTTGCGATGTTTACCTTGGGGCGAGATACCCGTTCTTTGGTTTTCTATGATTTAGATTATTTTCAACAAAAATGGAAACCCTTTTTCCAAACATTAGCGGTTAAACGAGAAGCGTATTATTGGCAAACAGGAGTTTTACTCAAACGACTTTAATCTTGATCTCAATCTAGTTTCTAGGTAGAACCTAGAAACGATATTTCAGAGGCTCTGACTCCTGTTAATATGATTAATTATAGAGTTAGAGGCAGAGCCTCTTAAAGAGTATTCCCTGGTAGAACCAGGGAACAAGAGAAGCAGAGATAATTAGTCTTCGGGTGTAATTCCTAATGCTCGTAATTGTGCCGCTAACTTTTCCGCCCGTTGATGTTCTATTTCTGCTCGTTGACGTTCAGTTTCTGCCCGTTGACGTTCAGTTTCCGCTCGTTCATCCCCAGTTAATAATAAATTCCCTTCGCTATCCCACCAGCGTAACCAAGGTAATTCAACATTTTGATATTCACCTTGCCAAATGCCTAATTCCACATTTAAAGATGCAATGGGATAGTGTCCGCGTTCATTTTTTGGAAGTAGTTCAAAGCGATTTTCAATTAAATGGTACAGTTCAACACTGGCTTTTTCAACTTCATAAATTCCATAGAATGCTGGATGGATGACTTGCTCATAAATCCAAAATTTACCCGGTTTTGTTCCTTCGGTTTCCGCCGTCCATAAAGACGTTTTATCCCGTTCTTCTGAACCATCCCCTGATACAAATTCTAAAATAATTAAAGGAGCAACATATTCTTGCCAAAGCACATAAGAACGGCGCATTTGACCGTTTAAACTGGGGGGAACATTGGGAACATAAAACCAATCTGGCGCTTCTGCACCCCGTTGCGGTGGGTCAGTAATTCGCCAATAAATGCCACTATCTTGACCAATACAATAATATCCATCAGGGTGAATATTTTGCAAAATCGGGTTAATCGAGTCCGTCAGTAAAATACTTTGCGGATGTTCTTGAAAGTTTTTCACAAATGTTCCGTCTGAGTCAGGGAGTTGAGTGTGATCGGGTAAGGCGGTTAGGGGTTGTTCGATGGGGACTGTTGTTGTCATTGCAGTAGGGAAAAGTAGGTTTAATTTAAGATAGCAAAATTATTAAAGGCGATTTGATTGATGCTGTACTTAACTGTTTTGATTGAGAGAATTAATCTTAATATATAGCACTACGCATAGGGAGTGTTTGACATTTTAAATTCTGAAACCCTTTCAATTCTTACTGTTCCCTGTTCCCTGTTCCCTGTTCCCTTTTGAAATATTTTTTTGCTATTTAATATTAATATTCTGCATAACCCACCTGTTCTAAACGGCTTTGTTTTTCTAACACAGATTGCTTGAGATTTTCTCGATAATCGATAACCTTTTGTAACAATTCAGGATCATGACTGGCTAAAATTTGTACCGCCAATAAACCCGCATTTTTCGCATTTCCGATCGCTACGGTTGCCACTGGAATTCCCGCAGGCATCTGTACAATAGAATAGAGAGAATCGACCCCCTGTAATGTCCGAGTCGTGACAGGAACCCCAATCACCGGAAGGGGGGTTAAAGAGGCTACCATTCCGGGTAAATGGGCAGCCCCACCCGCACCTGCAATAATTACTTTTAATCCTCGGAGATGGGCAGTTTTGGCATAATCAAACATTCGGTCTGGAGTCCGATGGGCTGAAACAATTGCGACCTCATGGGGGATATTAAATTCTTCACAAACGGCGATCGCTGCACTCATGGTGGGTAAATCTGAATCACTTCCCATGATAATCCCGACCACCGCAGGAGTAGAGTTAGAAAATAATGATGTAGAGTCCAAAGCCAAAAACCATTCCTTATGATCACAACACAACAGCAGAATGCTGCTAATCTCGATATTATCAATGTCCGTCTCCCTGGAAGCAAAAATTTACAACAAGTTTTAATTCGTCAAGGCAAAATTCATGCCATTCACCCGATGACGGATCGTAATCAAGGGTTATCCTCAACGGAAATTGAACGATTAGATTTACAAGGAGATTGGTTATCTGTAGGCGGGATTGATTTACAAATTAATGGCGCATTAGGATTAGCTTTTCCTGATTTAGAACCGCAGGATTTACCAAAATTAACAGAAATTTGTCAATATTTATGGCAACAGGGAATTGATGGTTTTATGCCAACAATTGTTACCACTTCCATTAATAAAATTCAGCGATCGCTGGCAACAATTGCCGAATTTATACAAACCTTTCCCCAAAATCAACCCACTGCTAAATTATTAGGGGTTCATCTCGAAGGCCCCTTTCTTAATCCCAGTAAACGCGGTGCCCATCCCCAAGAACATTTATTACCCCTAACCCTGGATCACGTCAAACGGGTACTGGGAAACTACAGTCATCTTGTCAAAATCATGACTTTAGCCCCGGAATTAGACCCTACAGGAACCGTTATTCCCCATTTGACCAAATTTGGTATGATTGTCAGTTTGGGACACTCCCAGGCTACGGCAGCCCAAGCTGAACAAGCATTTAACCAAGGGGCAAAGATGGTGACTCATGCCTTTAATGCCATGCCGAGTTTACACCATCGAGAACCCGGTTTATTAGGGGCTGCATTGGTTTATCCTGGGGTGCAATCGGGTTTAATTGCGGACGGACAGCACGTTTCCCCGTTAATGGTGAAGTTACTGTTAAGACTGTCGGGAACGCGAGAAACGACCGATTTTCCCTTATTTTTAGTGAGTGATGCCTTATCTCCTTTGGGACTTCCCGATGGTGTTTATCCTTGGGATGAACGAGAAATTGAGGTTAAGCAAGGAACAGCCCGTTTAGCCGATGGCACCTTAGCCGGAACCACTTTACCTCTATTAACCGGGGTGCAGAATTTAGTGCTCTGGAATTCTTGTAGCGTGGAAGATGCGATCGCTTTGGCAACTGTTGCCCCTAGACAAGCTCTGGGTTTATCTTCCTTAATAGGTGAATCTGCATTTCAACTGTTGCGATGGCAGGTTGATTCATCGGCGGCAATTACAACGTTAAGTTGGCAGCGACTCTTGAGTTGTGATTCTGCCATTTGCCAATAAATAGAATAAAATGAAATTGAGTAAATGAGATTTAATGTTAACTTTTGTATCGGAATATGGGTGAAGCAAAACGTCGAAAAGAAAACATGGGAGAGCGTTATGGCCAAGAAGAAAAAGTCTCCTCTTGGCTTCCCATTACCAAAAAACAAAGCCAACAATTCATGGAAATTACCACTAAAGGGAGTTGGATTGGGATTGGATTATTGGTGGTTGTCTGGATTACAATTCGATTTATCGGCCCTGGGTTTGGATGGTGGCAAATTGATTAAAATTGCAGGGAACAGGGGTTGATTTGAACTGGTCTTCAGCAACAAGGGATTTCTGAAACAGGAAATAGACTCTCCCACCCCTAGGGTTTTACTTATAACAAGTATTAAATCTTTTTATAGGTTTAGAGTGGGTTTTAGCGCTAATCCCTGGCAGAACCGGATCTAAACTCGGTTAGAACCCTAAACTGAACAAATTTTAACCGTATTGTTTTGCAAGATACCTTCTTTGGAGACAGGTTTGGTTAATCTGCAAAACGTTATAGATCTCAATGCTCAGGAGGTCTTCTTTTCAATTTAGCGAGATCAGACTAAGATTAATATTTCAGCACCAAAACCTTAAGATTATGTTACATTCTGAAAATAATCTTAGGTGTGGTGACAGGAGGACAATTTATGTTTCTCAGACTTGCAGAACAACACCGCAAATTCGTTCAGGACTTGGTAATGAACCTCCAAGCTCTAGCTACCGTGCTAGAACGTCAGGGGTATCTCGCTTCCTGCTATACCTGTGGCGGTCAGATGAATAGCGCTTCCTTTATGGTGAGTTTAGGCGAAAATCATCTGATTCGGTTTCTGGTGTCAGACTATGGCATTACCTGGACAGAAATGCGTGATGATCGCGAACTCATGAAACTTGAAGGCGCTGAAGCGATTCAACAGTTGCAAGAGTTAGCAAACCTAGTGGTTTATAGAGGAACAACTTCTGTTTGTGCCATAACTCCCAAACTTGTCCAGCGTGTTTAGTAGACCTGATGATATGATTTCAACAGGGACTTTGACACTGCTTGTCAGTGGTAATCTGAATTCAGAAGCAACTGTTTAGCATTGCTCCAATCCCTTGAGGAAATTCTTAAAGATGTCAACATTCCACTGGTGAGCAACAAGATTGGAGTTTATGGCCACACTAGAATCTGATTGGCAACATCTGTTTGTTGAAACGAATAACATTCGCTTACACACGGTAACTCAAGGCGAAGGTGAACTCGTCATACTCCTACATGGGTTCCCTGAATTTTGGTACGCTTGGCGCTATCAAATTCCAGCCCTAGCCCGTTATTTTAAAGTCGTTGTGCCGGATTTACGCGGCTACAACGATTCTGATAAACCGGAAAGTGGCTATGATTTAGATACCCTCTGTACCGATATTCACGGATTAATAGAACGTTTAGGCTATGTCAAAGCTCATCTTGTCGGACATGATTGGGGCGGGTTAATTGCCTGGCACTTTGCTCAAAAGTTTCCCCAATCTCTCAACCGTTTAGCGATTCTGAATGCTCCTCCTCCCCATCGCTTTGTTCAAGAATTAGTCAGTAATTTAGATCAACTTCGCCGCAGTTGGTTTGTTTTTGCTTTTCAAGTTCCGGGTGTTCCCGAATGGTTAATTCAACAGAATTTAAAAGAATTTGTCACGAATGCGTTACGAGAACACGCCATCCGCAAGGGTGCTTTTAGTGCGGAAGAAACTCAAATTTATGAAGCGGCTTTAGAAAAACCGGGCGCGTTACAAGCGTCTATTAATTATTATCGTCATTTATTTTGGCCGCCCAATTGGTTATTAAATTGGACAAAAACACCCACCAAAATTTTGTCTCCAACCTTGGTATTATGGGGAAAAGAAGATTCTTTTTTAAGTCATCAGTTAACTGAGGGTTTAGACCGATTGATTGCTGCACCCTTTAAGTTACAATTAATTCCTGATTGTGGTCACTGGATTCAACAAGAAGTTCCCCAAAGGGTTAATCGAGAATTATTGAATTTTTTAAGGCGTTAATCGGTTTTGAATGGACACCTAAGAAACCGGGTTTCTGCCATAACTTTGTAACTCACAGAAAAATAAATTCAGAAACCCGGTTTCTGGCTTTGACCCGTCAATACTTTTGAATATTCCCGCTTTTTGTTACAATCTGTAAACAAACGGTTAAGGAAAAGGGCAGTCGAAAAGATGCGGGTTGCGATCGCAGGAGCAGGTTTAGCAGGCATGGCTACGGCAATAGACCTCGTAGATGCCGGACACGAAGTTGAAATTTTTGAATCCCGCCCCTTTGTCGGCGGAAAAGTCAGCAGTTGGGTAGATCCCGATGGCAACCATATTGAGATGGGGTTGCACGTCTTTTTTGGCTGCTACTATAACTTATTTGAATTGATGCGGAAAGTGGGTGCCATTGATAACCTCCGCTTAAAAGACCATACCCACATTTTTGTTAACAAAGGCGGACAGACTGGAAGCTTAGATTTTCGCTTCATTACCGGGGCTCCGTTTAACGGGTTAAAAGCCTTTTTTACCACCTCCCAACTTTCGGTCATTGATAAACTTCAAAATGCCATTGCATTAGGAACCAGTCCCATTGTTCGCGGGTTGGTAGACTTTGAAGGGGCGATGAAAACCATTCGGGAATTAGATCGAGTCAGTTTTGCCGATTGGTTTCGCAGTCATGGCGGTTCTGAAGGTAGTTTAAAACGGATGTGGAACCCCATTGCTTATGCGTTAGGATTTATCGATACTGAGAATATTTCTGCTCGGTGTATGTTAACGATTTTCCAATTTTTTGCCGCAAAAACAGAAGCATCTGTACTGCGAATGTTGGAAGGATCTCCAGCCGAATATCTGCATAAACCCATTGTTAATTATTTAGAAGAACGCGGAGCAAAAATTCACACTCGGCGTCGAGTTCGAGAACTGCAATTTGAGGAAATTGACGGAAAAACCTATGTTACTGGAATGGTGGTAGCCCAAGGAGAAACAGAAGAAACCATCATTGCAGATGCTTATGTTTGCGCTGGGGATGTTCCGGGTGTACAAAAAATGATTCCGGCGGCTTGGCGAAAATGGTCAGAATTTGACAAGATTTATAAATTAGAAGCGGTTCCTGTTGCTACGGTTCAACTACGTTTTGATGGCTGGGTGACAGAATTAAATGATCCTGCAAAACGCCAACAACTCAAAGAAGCCGCAGGCATTGATAATTTATTATATACGGCTGATGCGGATTTCTCTTGTTTTTCCGATTTAGCCTTATCTAGTCCGGCGGATTATTATCGAGAAGGACAGGGATCTTTATTGCAATTAGTGTTAACGCCGGGTGATCCGTTTATTAAACAAAATAACGAAGAAATTGCCCACCATGTTCTCAAACAAGTTCACGATTTATTCCCTAGTTCACGGGAACTGAATATGACTTGGTATAGTGTGGTGAAATTAGCCCAATCTTTATATCGAGAAGCACCTGGAATGGATGCCTATCGTCCCAGTCAAAAAACCCCCGTTGCTAACTTTTTTTTAGCAGGAAGTTACACACAACAGGATTATATTGATAGTATGGAAGGAGCCACTATTTCAGGGCGACAAGCGGCTAAAGCCATATTAGAAAGTAGCTTTCCTGGGGTTAAACCTTCTCCAGTTGTTGTGTAGGAATTGAGGAATATAAAAGAAACCGAGTTTGTGAGGGAGATTTGAGATAAAATTAGGAGATATCACGAATCTTAATCCGTTGTACAAATAGGGTGGGGTGTACCTCACCCTAACACGCAGATCTAAGTCTTTTTTAAGATTAATATTCCTGATCTGCTTTTGTACAATTCCTAAGAAACCCGGTATTATCCCTAGAGATAAAAAATCATTACATCGATTTAATATTATGGCTGATTGGTTAGAACATAGTGTTCAAATTGAAGTTCCAGTTCCGATTGATGTTTCTTGGAATCTGTGGTCAGATTTGGAACAAATGCCTCGTTGGATGAAATGGATTGATTCAGTTACAATTTTAGATGAAAATCCTGATTTATCTCGTTGGAAATTAGCAACGGGGAATTTCCAATTTAGTTGGTTATCACGGATTTTAAAACAAATTCCCCATCAAATTATCCAATGGGAATCCGTTGACGGTTTACCGAATCGAGGAGCAATTCGGTTTTATGATCGTCATGGCAGTAGTATTGTTAAATTAACGGTTTCTTATGCCATTCCTGGGATTTTAGGGCAAGTGATGGATAATTTGTTTTTGGGTGGAGTTGTAGAATCAACCATTCAAAAAGATTTAGAACGGTTTCGAGATTATGCTATAGAATCCTATAGTAGTGCGTTGAATTAGAATCCATGCAAACTCCTGCCCATTCCATTGATGATATTGTTGCGATTGTGTTAATTGAACGATATTTAAACCCGATTTAAGAAATTAAGCCATGTTATTGTTTAATTATCGATTTTGAATTCTTTCGCGTAACTCTATTAAATCGGGATGTTGATTAATATCAAGATTCTGAATTGCCCATTTAAAAAACTCTTTCTTTAAAGAAATATAGTTATTCTGTTGTCTTTGCATTTCTTTCTGAATATCTTTACCATGAAACCAAATTAAATACTGTTTCTCTGTCCAAAACTCTTCTTGATCAAACTGTTGATGATACAAGTTAAGCCTGTTTTCAAATTCTTCTGGTGTGATTGTATTAATATCTTGCCAAAATTCGCTAATAAGTTGTAATGCGGACTCTCTGCAATCTTGTAGAGTTAATGAATTTGGAAGTTGACCACTCCCTCCTGTCCAGGTTGTTTTAAGTTGTCTCCGTGCTGCCCCCATATTTGTTAAATCGCCTAAAACCCATCGCACGGATTGATAATCTTTTAAGCTCTTAGCACTATTTTGAATCCATTCTGAAATTATGTCAATTCCTGGGGAGTCTCCATGTCCCCATTTAGAGGCCGGATTTTCTTGCCTTTCTTGGAATTTTTCTAACCAATAGTTATGAATTAAATTGGCATCTAGTAAATAATTTTCAATACAAGCACGATAACTTAAAATAGTTGATTTGCTGTTACCAAATGGCAGTAATTGAATATTAGAAGTGGGTTGAACATCAAAATCTCGATCACGAAAAAAGATATAGGAGGGTTCATCTATGGTTTCATATCGAGCAAAGTATCCTTGAGAAAAAGGTGAAAAATTAAACTTACCTCCACCAGGAACAATCGTATTAAAACCTGGCATATCTGCAATTATTTTACTCAGTAATTGATAATCTAAGCTGGCATCTTTTCCCTCACAAAAAATAATCTTTCCACTACTAACAACACTCACAATTACGCCTCCAAACGATCCAAACGAATAATATATTCTTCAGGGACTAACTGCTCTATATAATCAGAGTGAGTTGTAATAATAAATTGATTATTTTTCCCTAATTTTGGCAAAGCTCTGAGTAACGCCTGTTGCATCGGTGGATGTAAGTGCAATTCAATTTCATCAATTAAGATAACCGAGTTATGAATATTCCAATTAGCAAAATCTATTACCATTGGAAAAATAGCACGTTCACCCCCAGACATCTCTGAAATTTCATACAGATTTCTGCTATCATAGAGATAAAACCAGGGTTCTCCGAAAATATTATCAACCCCTGGTCGTGGAAAAGGGCCTTTCAAACTACGTTCTGGAAAAATAGCTTGATAATTCTTTTCAATTTCAGCATATAAATCTTTCTGTCCAAGCCGTAATTGCTCAAATTTACCACTAACAAAATCCTGATGAAACTGTCGCCATTTGGATAAGCGATCACGGAGAGTATCTTGGGTAATTTCGATTGTTTTATCAGGATCTTCAGTTGTTAAGCTTGTTGAGGTTCGCTGTTCAGTATACCAAAGAATTGTGCCAACTCTTTCAAAAACCTGAAAACCTTCAGATCGAAGCAATTGTTTAGCATATTGTCGTCCTTTAAATTGAAATAATTCAGCAGCAGTATCCGCCTGAACTCTTCCATCTCGCCATTTGAGCGTTACAATAGATTTCTCAGCCGGAGGCATTAAATCACGTCCCATTTCTTGCAATTTCTGGTGAAATTCTCGAACGGCTTGCAATTCTGATTGAGAAAACTGTACTTTTAAACTAACTTCAGTGTCAAACTCGCCCCAATTCCTCCCTAATAATTCATCATCAAACCCTAGCCATTCTAAATCAGAAAGTGTTCGTAATCGCCCTGTTGCTTCCCCTAACGTTGCTGCAATTGCCTGTAAAAGACTGGTTTTACCAGAACCATTCATTCCGATAAGAACGATCAGATCCCGTGCTAATCCCGTTTCGGAATCAGTAAAATCAAATACTGGAGGAGTCCGAAATTTTTTAAAATATTTTAACTCTACAGATTGAACTTTCATAATAAAGTTAAGTTGCTATTTCGGTTTAATACCCTAATATCTGTCAAAAATACCACCCAAAAATCGGGGATGTCAAGTTCTACTTCCTAACAACGTTTAATATTAGGGGGAGTTAAACCTAGAAGACTCAACCCTATTGTTCAACTTAAAGTATTAATTAACTGTTCAACTCGTTGTTTAATTTCATTTCTCACTCGATGAAAGGTTTCTAACGGTTGTCCGTCGGGATCATCTAATTGCCAATCTTCAAAAACCTCTTGAGTGACCCAATCTTCAGGTAAATTTACACCACAACCACATAGAGAAATCACCGCATCATAATCTTTGGCTTGAAAATCACTTAAGGGGTTAGAGGTTTGATTGCTAATATCAATTCCAATTTCATCCATCACTTGAATTGCAGTGGGATGAACCCGACTGGCTTCTAAACCGGAACTGGTAACGGCGATTTTTCCTGCTCCTAATATTCTAGCAAATCCTTCCGCCATTTGAGAACGGCAAGAATTTCTTTTACAAACAAACATTACTTTTTTCATGTTGAATTTCCTGATCAATAAAGGTTAAATGATTAATCAATTAAGAGTTTAAACACCGAGGATCAAGTAAAGTCGCTTTTTCGGGTTCTCTGGGAAACCAAAAGGCGGTTTTTTTACAAATTTCGACCAACATTAACATTACAGGAACTTCAATTAATACCCCCACAACCGTTGCTAAAGCCGCACCGGAATTTAAACCAAATAAGGTGACAGCCGTTGCGATCGCGACTTCAAAATGATTACTCGCCCCAATTAATGCGGCGGGTGCTGCATCTTCATAGGACAATTTTAATTTTAAAGCCGCTACATAGCTAATTAGAAAGATAAAATTGGTTTGGAGGAATAATGGAACTGCAATTAACACAATATGCAGAGGATTATTAACAATTAACTCGCCTTTAAAAGCAAACAGTAAAACCAACGTAATCAACAGTGCTGAGATAGCAATCGGGCTTAAATAGTGCAGAAACTTTTGTTCAAACCATTGTTTTCCCTTGTTTTTTAAAATCCAATATCGGCTATACATTCCCGCCGCTAAAGGTAGTCCAACGTAAATTAAAACCGATAAAAAAATTGTCGCCCAAGGAACGGTTAAATCGTTTGCAGCCAGTAACCAACGCCCTAACGGAGCATATAAAAATAACATTGCTAGGGAATTAACCGCAACCATCACTAAGGTATGACCTTGATTACCATAACACAGATAACCCCACATTAAAACCATCGCAGTACAAGGAGCAATTCCTAATAAAATCGCTCCTGCAATATAGGAGTTTGCTAAAGAAACTTCCTGTCCTCGGATTAGTTCTGTTCCTGTTAAAAACGAACGAAATAACCAACCTAAAAAGAATTGAGCAAAAACCACCATTGTGAAGGGTTTAATCAACCAATTCACTACTAAAGTTAAAAAGACGGGTTTCGGAGTCCGAAGGGCGTTAACTGCCTGGGTAAAGTCGATTTTTACCATGATGGGATACATCATAAAAAACAGGCAAATTGCAATCGGAATTGAGACTTGATAGATGCTCATGGCATCTAAAGCAACGGCAACACCCGGAAATAATCGCCCTAAAATAATTCCCGCAATAATACATAAAAATACCCAAAGGGTTAGATATTTTTCAAAAAAACTAAGTCTGCCACCAACCTGTACGGCTGATGGATTTACGGCTGATGATTTTAGATTCATTTAACCTCCTGAAGAACGTTAATCCTGATGCCGTGATAGTTCTTACCTACTAGAGACATTACCATTATTTCAAAAAAATTTGATATGTCAAGTAAAAAAATGTTAAGAATCTGAGTTTGCTCTAAAAAAGATTGACTTGATGGGGGTGAATTGCCATAGATTGACCTTGTTTAAACTTTAGTATTCTGCTTGTTTTGTTAATACTTCATCTAGGGTTAAATTAAACTCAGATGTTCCACCAAAGACTGTCCCAACTTTGGTTTTATGAAAGTTGCGATAGAGTTTGGTATAATCATCAGAGTCAAAAGGAATATAACCGACGTTTTCAACCACTTGTGGTGCTTTTTGCATATAGAAATCTAGAAAATCATTCATCGCTGGGTTATTTTGAAGGGTAACGGCATTAACATAAATAAATAAAGGACGAGCTAAGGGTCGATATTTTTCGGCTTCCGTTGCATTTTGAGAAGGCATAATCGGCCCTGAACCCTTTTGATTATCAACGGCTAATGCTTTTAACACCTCTGATTTTTTCTGATAATAAGCATAACCAAAATAAGCTAATCCATTGGGATCATTCATGATAGCTTGTTCAAGAATCTCATCATCCTCACTAGCTTGATAATCCGTGCGACTTGCTCCTTCTGTTCCCACAATTGCGGCGGTAAAATAATCATAAGTTCCTGAATCTTTACCAGGGCCATAGAGATTAATGGGTTGCTTTGGCCAAGAAGGTCGAATTTGATTCCAAGTTGTAATTTTTCCTTGGGCTTCAGGTTCCCAAATCTTCTTTAATTCGGCAACGGTAATATCCTGTACCCAGGTATTTTTAGGATTAACGACAACGGTTAACGCATCAAAGGCAACTGGTAATTCCAGATAAGAAATATTGTTTTGTTTACAAACTTCAATTTCTGATTTTAAAATAGGTCGAGAAGCATTATTAATGTCCGTTTCTCCAGCACAAAATTTTCTAAAACCTCCTCCTGTTCCTGAAAAATTAACCGTTACGTCTATATCAGAAGGACTCTGAGCATTGTAATCTTTAACAATTGTTTCAGTAATGGGATAAACGGTGCTAGAACCATCAATTTTAATCGATTTTGTCTGTTTAGTCTGACCTGAACTGCACGCCAAAAGCAGGGTAGCAGTCCCCAGAGCTAAAGTTAAGGTTGTAAGAGAACAAGGTGATTTTGGTAGTCTCGTCGTCATAAAGTATCCCCTGTAACGTTTAGGATGAGGGATATTGAAATTATATCAAAAAAAATTGATATGTCAAGGTAAAAAAAGGTTAAAAATCTTTTAGAACTTCTAAAGATGCTGAATAAGTCTGAGTAAGATGAGGAAAATTGTTATTGCTAATTTCCCTTACTCATCTAATCTTTAAGTAGTTGATTAAAACTGCGGTAACTGCCATAATTCCGGTTGAAATTCACTTAGGGAATTAAGAATCTGATCAGCTTCTTGGTAAAGAGATTGATCCATATCAGATGCGGGAACAGCAATGATAGACATTCCTGCTGCTTTCGCTGCTGAAACTCCCGCTAAGGCATCTTCAAAGACTAAACAATTTTCGGGTTTTGCTCCTAAACGTTGCGCGACTAATAAGAAAATATCTGGGGCGGGTTTACCATTTTTAAGTTCAGGATCATCTCCTCGAACAATTTGTTGAAATCGGGAAAACCATTCTTGATGATTTTGGGTTTTAGCGGTAAACGGACGAGTTCCAGAACTGGTCGCTAC
>JACCEC011964239.1_pt1 | contig 29851 bp, 44 predicted proteins | sample 7450121 | NCBI WGS metagenome assembly JACCEC01 (sample SAMN15323455, study PRJNA562643) | freshwater metagenome | isolation source: river surface water | place: USA:Blue River Watershed | collected 2017-08-18 | reverse complement strand
TCTAGCATACCGTCAAAACGCATAGTGATCAGCCTGCGTAGTGTAATAGGCATCTTGCACATATTAGCACCACCCATAGCCCAACCTTCTGCTGCCTTGTCTCCATACTTGCTAGTATCGGAATATTCTTTTACACCTTGATACCATGCTTCTGCGTTCTCCCAGTTTGAACCCTGTAGAACGTTGAGAAGTTTAGTGCCACCGTCTTTGACACCAAGGCGATTGTTAATAAAGTATTCGTTGTTGAAACGGGTCTTTTCTAGACAGTCTTCAAATGTTTTAAGTCCTGTCTTTGGACTATGTATATGATCACAGGCCCAAGTTGGAACGTCTAGCATCATCGACCAGTCTGCGGTAACGTCTAACCAAGTAAGGATCTTTTCACGAACCTTATTGGCTTCGGCACCTTCGAAGTTCTGCCAATCAAATTTAATAACACCTTTACCAATCTGATAACCACCGGAGTCGCCTAGTATCATCGTAGCACCACGATCACGTTGTTGGATCATAGACTCTTGTGTCATAGACTTGTTGATGTCTAGCTGTGCGTGACCTGCTGAATATAGAGCAAACTTATAATAGAAATAACCCTGTTCAGGGTTAAGAAAGTTCATTCCTTCGATTCCACGATCGAACCCTTGGGGAATACGGTCTTTGGGGATAAATTCTTCTAATCTCTGTTTTGCTATGTATGTAGAATAGAAAGAACTGATGGCTGGTAAGTATACAGCATAGTCTTTCTGTAATGGTGTTAGGTCAACTGGTTGTTTATTTGTCATATTATGGGCTCGCCTGAACTTCTGCCACTTCGCCAAAGTCCGAAGTATCTCTAGCTAATGTAGCGGTTATTTTAAGTTGTTGTTTTGCTTTTTCTAAATTGTCTAATGCTATTTTAACAGCCTGATTATCGTTTGCCAATGATTGCCACATCAATTCTTCATTGCGTTTATCTCGTGCCCAATCAAGCAACGATTCTGCTTCGGCATTTAGGCCTACACTAGCACTTCCTAAATTAAGTTGAACCCAATTGGTACCATCAAATACTTCCATACGTTGGCTGGAAGTGTTGTATCGCATATTACCAACACCTTGCGATCCAGAATAACCGTTCACATAGGTGCTGGCTGTGCCCCCCGAAATCTGGACATAACGTCCCGTAGGATATACACTACCGATCATTAGGCCGCCTGTGCTGGAATGATGTATTTGTAAACAGCAAGTCCGCTGTCTAGGGTGATCTGGATAGCACCTTCGTTGCTCAAACTCATCTTTGTGTTATTAACATCTGCAATCTTAAGAATACTCAAGATTGGCAATACTGGCCAAGTCCAACCACGATCTAGTTTACCTGCAACGTTTTGTGCAAATACAAACTCACCGCCATGTGTTGAAGCATCGCCAAAGATAAACTTTAGGTTACCACTGTCTGTCTTTGCCAAGAATGTTGGATGCTCGTTATTGGCACCGGCTTGGAAGTTGAAACGTTGAACAGCAGCTACACTTGGTTCAATCTCAACATCCCACTTAACACCACGGAACTTCACAGTCTTCATCTTTTCGTTGATAATTTCCTGATTCATAAAGCGATAATCGTTCTTGAAGTCTCCATCTTTGTTTTCAAAGTGGATACCGACCGGCAAAGTTTCGCCATTACGTTCAGCTGTGGTGATAGTAATTTTAGCATCTTCTTTATATTCAGCCCCGTCTAGCAAAAATTTTAATTTTTGCAGTTGTGGCATGCCAAATACACCAATCATGTCTGGGTACGGGTTAGCAGTTTCTGCCTCCATGATAACTGAACGATCGTCAGCCATTGAATTGATTTGTGTTTTATCGCCGGTGCCTGTGACTTTAACTGTAGTTAAGAAGCCTAGGTTTTGTGTGTGACTAACAATGTCTTGTAAAATGTCTTTCATTTAGAGAATCTCCGTGTATATTAAGATTATATTTAGATCTAGAGTAGAAATCAACCTCGAAATCACTCAAAATCAAATAATTTATTGAATGTATTGTCCGACCTTGTGCTACTGATGTCCCATTCCAAAACACCAATAAGGTTTCCTAATTTTTCGTCAATGACAGTAGTTTCCATTTCAGCATCGTCGAAAGGTAAATCCTTGAACCATTGCGGCAATCGTAGTTCGTCAACTGGATAGGCCACAGATGTATAAGCCATAGGATTGTCTTTAAGTTTACAAACTATGACTTTAGCCCCGTCAACTATTTGCATACTATACTTGTCATCGAACATACGCTTCAGGGTATTCCAGTTTAGACTTGCACGAACGTGTCCGGGCATGTTTGCTTTACCCTGTTTCTTTTCTTTGGCAGCATATTCGGTGATATTATTGGCTCGCTTGGGAGAACCTTTCTCCCAACCAGGTCTAGTTTTGAAATCGGTTCTAAAATCTGTGATATATTCTAGTACTTCCTCTTTGCCAGCACCTTTTAGTACCATTTCGAGTACTTCACTTAAGAAGTCTTGTATGATAACTGGAGTATCTGACCGCTTAAGATCGAGCCCCATGGCTTTTATTTTTCCTGCTTTACCATCAACATCGGTACGCTTACCTTCTTTGTCGTAGTAGAGCACTGCGTATCGTTTCTTTGTGATGAATAATCCTTTGCTTGCAACAATCTCGCGACCTGCTTTGATGACCTCTCCTCTAGTTTTGGGACAATGGAAGGCGTCTTGCATGAACTTAATAAACGTGCCATTTACTTCTTCTCCTATGGTATCGTAAAGTTCGATAACACTTTCCCTAGACCAAGGAAGGTTACCTTTTTCTATATCTTTCTTCAACGTAGTGTACGCAGAGAAATAACAAGAATCTGTATCACCGTAGATAATAGCTCGACCTACGTGATCGTACTCACCTGTGATAATTTCATTAACTTTACTTGCCATGTGCTTGGCAACTTGACGTCCTGTAAGAGTGGTACTTTGACCAATACGATTGTCAAAGAACCTGCAACCAGGATTAAGAATAGCACCATACAGTGAGTTAAGATTAATTTTTTTAACTAACTGACGTTTGTCCCAGTATTCTTCCTCGATCTTATTACCAGCAGCGATGCATTCTTTTAGTTTGGCCTGCATTTCTTTACGTTCTTTGTACCAACGTGCTAGCAGTCCGGGGATAATTCCTTCTTTTTCATAGGTAAAAATAGTACCATTTGCGCTTAACACCCACGGTTGACCGCTGTCGAATATCAAATCATATATTTGAGCTGCACTCAAAGTATCGCTGCCGCCATCTTCCCAATCGATAACGATCTCACGACCCACTTCTCGATTCATTACAGAACTATATTCTACAGAACCAAACATACCTTCCCAAGCAGCCGCAAATGATTTTCCTTTGGCGATCTCTGCTTCGATGTATGCTTTAGTACCATCTTGACGTAGTTGTCCTACAATGGTTTCCGGCCCCATGTTTAAGGCGCGAATAGCAGAAGGATAAAGAGAATTAATATCGAGAGAACCAATCCATTCATGGATACCTTTTTTAGGATAAGCAACATACGCACCTGCGGCCTGTGTATCACCGTGTTCTTCCATCTTTTTGCGATTAGGAACGATCATTCCACGTCTGTGAGCTTCGTTAATAATCGCTTGTTCAGTAACTGCCACAGCACCCATAGTTGTCTGTAATAACACAGTACAATCGTGTGCTAGTTTGTTCGCAAGATCTAAAAATTTAAGTTTCTGATCTAATTTGTTCAATAGGGCACAATCTTGACGATTATATTCGATGAACTTGCGGAAATCATTGTTGTAGAGTTGATCCAGTGTGCCTTCGTAGACAGTCTTACTTTCTCCAACTTCCATTTCTCCGATAGCGTCCAAACGGTACGTGTGCCTTTCTTCATAGGTATACTTCCTGTACATTTCAAGGCTGTCCAAGTGTACCCGTCCAATGAGATCATAGGTGATGGCAGTTTTACCATATTTTTCATATTCTCGTTTTTTAGGATAGCAGTTCCACAAACAGAATCTTTTAGTATCTTCTTTACTTAAAACTTTGGTAACACGATTAACTGTGTAAGGTATATCGAAACCTTCACTGTTCCATCCACTTAATACATCTGCATCTTCGATTAAATGTAAGAAACTATCTAACATTTCTGCTTCGTTATCGAACAGCATAGTATTAGGAAATTCAACCACTGCCTTTTTAGCTTCTTCCATAGACAATGTCTTTGGTGGAATAGCAAGACATACCAGAGTATCTAGCCATTGTAGGTGAACAGCGATCGCAGTAATTGGCATGAACGCATCGTCCGGTGATGCATACCCACGCTCTGGATCAAAGTCCACTTCAATATCGAAGAAAGCTACATTGAGCTTTGGAGCATCAACATTGAGATAGTGATCTTCTAAACAACGATAGATTGGATTGATATCAGATTCGTAAAGTCTTTTGTTAGAATGTATAGCCAGTTCTTTTCGAAGTTCTTTTACATTCTTACAACTTACACGAGAAAGGGGTTCTCCCTTGATTGATTGAAACTTCCCTTTAGGGTCGTAATAATAGAAAATATGTTTGGCGGGGTAATCTTTATAATGTCTTTCCCCTTTGTCATTGCGTTCAACGACACGAATCATGTCGTCGTCGCGATCATAGAATGCGTCAACGTAACTCATTTTTCTCCCTTGCAGTTTGTGGCCTGCAAATACCTAACGTGCGGTTTATGGCCTCGCCTACCTTTCTTCTTTGTTATTTATTATAACATTCTTATGAGTCCGATGGTATCGATGGTTGTAAGAAGGACATAATTAGCAAGCATACCAAAGGAACCACGACTATAAGCACACCCAGCATATATAGCACAACCAGCAATCCAGATTGGGTAAAGTATGAGGAGAGGAGGGGTTGGAACGGTGAGTGCCATAGTGATAGAACAACCAATGCTAATAGCCCAAGCAACGACCTCAAGACAAAAACGTACTCTACCACTTTTCCAATCTTCTTTGATCCAATCGGAGATGCCATATAATATATCAATCATTCCGGTAGACGCTTGGTTACTCCGAGAATCATCTCGATTTCGTCCCACTCTTGTTCGTGTTCTTTCCAGTTATCTTTGTGTGCGATCTTGATAGCTTTATTAATCCAGCTAGGTTTGATCTGTAGTTCTTCTGCAACTGCTTTCACAGTTTCTTTTAGACCTTCCTGCAGATCTTCAACTTCACGAAGTACGTTGGAGCCTTCATTAATGAGGCGTTCTAGTTTTGCTTTTTCTTCAGGACCGTAAATTTTTGACATGTGTTAATCTCCTAATGCTTATTATATAGTCGTAAAAAAAGCCGGTCAACCAAGAACCGGCTTTTGTTTACCAAAATAAAAATTATTTTTTATCTTCTGATAGTACGTCGTACATTTCAAAACGTCCGCCGTTTCTCTCATAGATCATAGCAGCAAAGATTTCTGCCTTTTGGCTTTCTTGGATCTTGGCGCCAGCTACTCGAGTAGCCCATGTCCATAATGCTTGATCTACAGGATCGATTTGTTGTTGACCGCCACTTTCTTTAACGATACGTAACATATCTTTTAGTGTTAATGGTTGTTCGACGCTTTCTTTAACAGGACGCTTTTTACCTTTTGGCATCATCTTACTTTCGTTCTTCTTACCAAAATATTTTTCCTGTTTAGCAGACATGCCTTTCTTACTGTCTTTTTTGTCACCACCTTTATCGGCAGCAGCTTTCTTCATCGGTTCTTTCTTGTTGCCGTCTTTGTCTAAATCTAAAAAGTCTGGCTTGGAACCTTCCTCCATCTTTTTATCTTTTTTAGACATTTTGTCTTTTTTAGCTTCAACCATCTTCGTGAATTTTTCTTTGAAAGCTGTCTTATCGATACTCTCATCTTTTTGCTTTTCAGCAGCCTTATCAGCTTTTTGGCTTTGATGGCCTTGGTATGTACGAGCTTTAACTTTTGCACCGCTTGGAAGAGTTACGTCACGCTCTCCTGTCTTTTTAGTAGGAGCACGTTCTTCGTCTTTGGCTTCTTCTACATGTCCAGGAAGTCCTGCGTGTTTAGTAGAAGCATAATCTTTAGCAGACTTCTTGCTCATACCTTTTGCTGCTTTAGCAACTTCTGGGCTAGCTGCAGGTTCACCTTTATGTGCCGCATGTACCATTCCCATAAATTTTTGTTGTGCTTTGCTTACTGCTTTTTCGGCAATAACACTCTCTGTTAGAGGCGTAACACCTGCTAACACACGTAATTCTGTATCTTCATCTAAACGAATAGGAGAAGCTAAAGTTGGAGCTTTAGGAGTCTCTATCGGTCCGTCGATGCTTTCGATTTTGCTGATAAGTGATTTAAAATCCATTTTTCACATCCTTGGTGGTTGATATTATATTTATCTTTTTACTAAAGAGCCACCTGTTAGCAGATTAACACCCTTAAGATCTAGGGCGTTAGGAGCTACACCGTTTTTCTTCTTTTTAGGCTGTTTTCCGGGAACATTAGGATAAACTGGACCCAGTGATACATTTCCCGCTGAAGTAGCACCTGCAGTAGCCGTTTCTAGAAGCTCTCGTATTTTCATAATATTATTTATTTCTTCCACTTTTCATATTGGCGCACCAGTGGTACATTTTAGCTTTCTCTCCGCTAGCGTTTTTAGCACGTTTACGTAAATCTGTAACAGAACCGTTACAACTAGCACCCGAACGTTTTACCCTTCCTGGACGACTTTTTCCTTTAACTTTTCCGTCTGCGAAGTTTTCAGTGAGTTTATTTAATTTTCTGTAATAGTCCCCACCAATGGTCATTTTTGCCTGTTTGTACAGCATCATTAATTGTGATGCTTGAGACTTAACATATGACGTTTGAGGTACAGCAGACATTTTATCAATAGCCAATTTCATAGCGTCTGTGCCAGTTTCGGCATCGATAGCTAATCGATCTTTGATGATTCGCTTTACATCATCATCGGAGATTTTTAATTCAATGATAAATTCGCGAATTTTCATTTCATTACTACCTTAAAATCTTTGAATTTTTCTTTACGATCTTCTAATCCCTTAAGTCCCGGATTAATAGGCTTCGTACTGGCTCTTGTATTGCCGAAGTCGTCAACTTTAGGCTGTACACGATTTTGCCAGAACCATATGGCTACTTTAGCAGCGATCTCTGGTTTTTCTACAAGTTCTGGTTTATCTTCTAACGGCAACCCGAGTGCAGCTCCGGCACGTTGATAATTATATCGTCCTGTAAGTTGTATGTAACCTCGACCTTTATATTTCTCACCGTCGCCCTTTTTAATGTTGCCTAGAGTTTTTGCTTTAGGATTTACCTGTACTATTTTTTTAGTTTTTTTATCTTTGACAAATTTGGGTTCGTACTTTTTAAAATCTAGAGAACCTCCGTATTCAACCATCGACTTAAAGTTATGTGATTCGTGTGCGGTCTGTGCTAGAAATTGTGCTAGTTCCTCGCCTTTGATACCAGCGGCCACAGCGGCCTGGGTTAAAAACTTTTCGTGAGGACTGCCAGTTACTAATTGTTTAGGTACAGCGTCCTTGGCAATCTTTTCAACACCTTTCTTGAAATCGCTTTTAGATACAACTGTTTCTGGTTCTTTGGTTTGTGATTTATATGCGTCGTATGCAGCAGGACCGCCTGCGGCAACAGCAGCACCTAGAGCAGCACCGCCGACCCAATCTTTCCATCCTTCGCCACCAGCGGCATCGCCACCAATGCCACCACCATCGCCACTATACCCCACTGCATATCCGTATCCGCCGTAAGGACCAGGGCCGTAAGCAGCCCAACGAGGTTTGCGTTTACGTTTTTTCTTTTCAGTGACAAACTCGTGTGCTCTCATACAGGACTATAGGGATTACAAGGACGGTCATAACCGTCATCCTCGGGGTATACTGGATATTGATTTTCGTTCATGCTGAAAAACTACTTCCACACCCGCAGGTTGTTGTAGCATTAGGGTTTCGAATAACAAATTGACTGCCCATCAATTCTTCTTTATAATCGATAGTAGCACCGTTCATGTATGTCATGCTCATAGAATCAACTACAAATTTAAATTTTTCGTCTAATGGAAATTCGAAGTCGTCTTCGTTAACTTCCTCATCAAAAGTAAAACCATATTGGAAACCAGAGCAACCGCCGCCTTGAACAAAGGTACGCAAAAATAATTTAGGATTGTTTTCATCAATCAATAGATCTATGATCCGTGTTTTCGCTGATTCTGTTATCTCAACCATTTCTCATCTCCTACAGGTTTTTCTCCGGTTAGATAAGGGAGACTAAACCATAGTTGGAACCACTCGGGTGTTCCGGGTTTGATATTATGCTTTCTTTCTAACTCTCGTTTTTCTGTACCGGTAACACTAATATTGCTACCGCCGTATGGTTGGTAACCTTTGAATTCTGTGATGCCCGCGAGCTTTTTTAATTCAGATATTTCCATTATGCTGTAGGTGCTTCGCCGGTAATATAGACTTCCCACTTTTTACCAGTATCTTGAGATTTTTTACGAGCCCAGTCTTTTAACTGCTGGTAGTGTTGTTTTTCACGGAAGTCGTCGGCATAGGTTCCACGTCCTGCAAACACTTTCCACTTTTTGCCGTTGATATACACAGCAAAGTTATTAGGAGGTTCTGTATTGCCTTCATCCCAATCTTCAGGATCTCTCACTCTTTCATTCATACTTTCACTGGTATCCATTCTGTCCCAAGCACGATTAGCAGTCTGTTGATTCTTTTTAGCATCCTTGGCATCACGCTTGTCGTCTGCTTTGATCATACGATCCACAGCACGTTTCTGCACTTTGGTCAACATCTTTTGACCTTTAGCAGTATCGCCGTATTCTTCTAACGAGCCTTCTGCCACACCTTCGTCATACATCTTACTTTTATGTTTGACGTCACCTTGCTTTTCAGCTTTCTTTTTATCTTTGTGTGCGCCAGCACCTGCGGTCTTTTGATTCTTGGCTACAAAGTTGCGTGGTTTACTTGCTGGTATAAATTCTTTTGCTTTCATGATATTGTTTTATCGATACCTCGGCTTCGGATACCGCCTTTTTTTCGAATCTTGCTTAACTCATCTAGAGCATGCCGTATCTGTTCTACATTCATTTTCAGCTCGTCAAATTGACGTGCTATTGTTTGCCACTCTGCAGGACTTGCAGAATCGACACGAGCAGCTATGTCTTTGAACTGACCAGCGGCACGTAGCATACGATATTTTAATTTAGCAGGATTGGCCTTATCATGACTATGGATCATAGGATCCATAGGATCTGCGGGATCCATTTCAATAGGTGCTTCGGAGATACTTTCTTCTATCTTCATGCCTTTACGAACAGCAGAAAATAATGACTTGGCTAATTCACCTGCACCCGTGGCTTCTTTGAAAGCTTCGAAGTCGTTGTTAGCCGCTGCTAACCTAGCACCACTAGCACTAACACCGGCGACACCTTCAACACCGTCTTCACGTTCGCCACTACTAACAAAATCTAAAACTTCGAACTTATAGAAACCGTGCGCCTTACCTTCAACACCGTTATATGTGTTTAAAAGTTTTTTCATTTCTTCTAAACGGTCACTGCCTGCTACAAATGTAGCTGTGGTATAACCTTGATCATACAAATATGAAGCAACTTTCACAACAGTGTTTAATCCTGCGTCATCGACAACACTATTAGCATATTCAGGAAACATTTCCTTGATAAACTTGATTTTTGTTGCGTAGTCTAAAGGATTTTTTTTAGCATCTTGACTTTGGCTGACAAAAATCTTCATGTCACCTCCTTGGCTGGACATAGTTTTAAAAACCTGTGCATGTCCAATGGTAGGAGGGTTCATCCTGCCAAAACAGAATGTTACATGTTTGTTACCTGCTTCAAATAACTCTGTTAGTAGCATTAATTATAATCGCCTTTGCTGATGAATTTTTCTTGTTCGTCAGCGATATATTTCGCTAGCTCGATTATTTTCTCTTTAGGAAATTTTTCCTGCGGGTTTTCGATTTCAAACTTTTCACAGTATGCTTCTTTGCAACTTTCGATTGGTCGAATATAGATTTTATAAGCATTAGGATTGCCTTTATGCTCTTTATGTCTTTTTACAGCTGGGAAGAAATATTGATTCAACATAGTATCGTCGTTGTCTATGAAGAATTTTAGATCATCTAACCAATCAACTTCATCTTGATCTTGTTTAGGTGCTCCAATAGCACTGAACATTTCTTTTAATAACATTACCAGCTCCTGCAAGACCAGTATCTCGCTTTCCAACGTGGACCTGGATTTTTACAATTATGACGTGCTCTAAACGATTTACGTCTCTTGGGATTAGATTTTTTAATACGCATTTTCTTATCGCCGAAATTAACTTTGACAATATTGCCATTAGGCTTGCGTACATATACTTTTGATTTTTTAACATCACCGGGGAGCTTCTTACCTAACGGAACTTCCTTACCGCGATACTTTGCTTCCATCTCTATGTCTTCATCGTAACCAAAGCTGCCATAATCTTCATCTGAACCATGACCTGCTGATGCTAGAGCGTCTGCATCGTCGCTTGAATCATACGAACCGTCTGGTTCTGAATCTTGATCGCCGCCGTCTACAAGTTCTTCGAATTCTGCCTGTAAGTCATCAACGTAGTCTTCTTTTTCTGGAAACTCTCCACCGTCTTGATCTGTGTAAGCATACCATACTACTTCGGCAGCAGATTCAGCATCACCATTCTTTAGGTGCTGGATGATTTCTTTGTAATCTGGATCACCGTAGCCACCGATCTCGTTCATATTGGAATCAAATTTTTTCAACAATTCCTGAACTCGTTCTTCCATCGACCCGAATCCTTCGTTGTTGATGCTTTCGCCACCGCCAACTAGTTTACCTTTAGGATATCCTTTAGGGTCTGTACCTTTTAATTGTCCGGCAGGACCTTCTTTCTGACCAACTTTGGCTCCTGCGAATGGGAATTTACCTTCGCCAACTTTAACACAGTTGTCTACAGTTTTGCCACCTTTCTTTTTAGTGCCCATGCGTCTGTAGCCTTTCCAACAGGCTTTGCCATCAACGCCTTTTTGTTTTTCCTCATCTACTTGTATGTCGGCGAATTGAAAACCTTCGTTGGTAAGGAAATTTAAAGCGTAGTCGTCTAATTCTACGACGATTCCATCTTCTAGAATGTCTACGATTTCTGTAGCTATTTCAAAATCTTCTGAAAAACTAATACCGAAGTCGTCGCCGACTTGGTACAAATCTTCGTTTTCAGTAAAACCTTTAGATTTGGCTTCTCGTTCTAGATCTGCTTTTCGCTGAATAATAGCCTGTGAAATTTCCGGATCTTTTCCGGCCACAGGATCTAGTTGTAGATCTTGCAGAGCTTTACGCTTGGCTTCAAGATCTTCTTTGTCTTTAAGGGCTGTTTCGCTAACAATAGCGTCTAATTTAGATAATAGGTCTCTCATAGTATCGTCCGTAAGATGATACTATATTTATCGTAAGTTGGAAGTTAGTAATTAAACCGTATGTCTACGATGATACCGCTTTGTACGTAGTACGCAGCACGGATCCAAAGGAAATTTCCTGTGAAATTTCTTGTTAGGCTACGATTCTGCCCGTCAATACCACCAATAACAGTGCTGTCTCCACCTATTTCCGTATCTTCTATGTCAAACCAATCATTATCACCGGGATATAATGATAAAGTTCCTTGTATTTTAAGTGTACCAGAAAAACTGTTAACAGTGTAAACTACGGTGTGTAACCCGTCGCTGATTTTATGATAACCAGCGGCTTTTTTCTTTGCGCCGTAAGAATATGTCGCTGGCGCAGAATCAGTGGTTATGTTAGATAATAAAACGGTGTTTTCAGTGGGCATGTCTTATTTATCGGATAATACATATTCGTAAACTTTGCCCATGACTTCAGCATTACGCATATGCAGAAGTAACAATGTTTTGTGATCTTCAACGAGGATATATCTACGATCCCAGTTCCAGTCTGTATCTAAAAACCATTTTTTTACCGCATTACTAATTAGCACATTGCTTTGATTATCTAACCAGGCAAGATATTCTTTTTTAGCCTGTTTATCGTTTTTTAATTTATGAGGTTTTAGATAAATTTTGTATTTGTAACGACCATGAGGAAGTTTTTCACAGACTATATGATGCTGGTCCTCATATTCCTGCGCTCGACTAGTATCGGGCTGTGACGAAGATCTTAATATGTGAGGAAATTTGTCTAGTAAATCTTGAAATATTTTGCTATCATTGGTATAGATATCTATCATAGAAGATTCGATTCTCTTGCTCCAGCTATTAGCATCTTGTTTTAACAAATATTGACAGAGATCTATAATATCTTCTTTATTAGTGTGAGCCTGCCTTAAGTATTGGAATTTTAGTGTGTGCTCGTCTTGATCAACAGATAAAAATTCTACAGTTGATTCCATGCCTTTCATACGTAGCATAGCTATACCCGGCATACGGAAACTGGTTTTATATAACCATTTTCCGTAGAATTTTTTTCTAGTGATATTATGTTTGATCGTCAACAACTGTTTCCCCAACTTCTAAAGGAATCCCTCTCTTTAGTGCTTTTCTTTCTTGTTTTGTCAACGGTCTGGCTCTTTCTGTAATTTCAAACTCTAGTTCGGAGCCAATTAATTTAACATAAACGTTGCCGCCGTTGACTAAATCTCCAAATAGCACTCGACGACTCAACGGACTCTTAATTTTGTTGTCGATCAATCTAGCTAGAGGTCGAGCACCCATCTTTTTATCGTAGCCATTTTCTGCTAGCCATTTACTAGCAGTATCGTCTAGGATGATTTCAATATTTTTATCTTTAAGTTGAGAATTTAGATCGTCAACAAATTTGTGTACGATTTTTTCTACAGTATCTAAACTCAACTTATCAAACTTAATAACAGCATCTAAACGATTACGGAATTCTGGAGTAAAGAACTTCTTAACTGCCTTGTCATCTTCACCGTCTTTTTCCAATTCTCCAAACCCAATAGTATTCTTTTCGTTGTCCGCCGCACCTAAATTTGATGTCATGACAAGAATACAGTTTCGGCCATCGGCGACCTTGCCATTTGATCCTGTGACAAATCCGTTATCCATAAATGCCAATAAAACATTGGATACATCTTGATGCGCTTTTTCGATTTCATCTAACAGCAGTATGCAATTAGGTGTTTCTTGCAGTTTAGTGATCAATTGACCTGCGTTGTCTTCGTAACCTACATATCCCGGAGGTGCACCAATAAGTCTAGCCACACTATGTTTCTCTTGGTATTCACCCATATCGAATCTAACCAACTGCATACCCATCTTTTCTGCTAGTTGTTTAGCGGTTTCAGTCTTGCCGCAACCTGTAGGACCTAGGAACAAGAAGCTTCCGATTGGCTTGTTAGGAGCCTTCATGCCTGCCTGACTAACAAATATTTTATCCAGCAATGTGTCTACAGCTTTATCTTGTCCTAGCACAGATACTTTCATGTTAGATTCTAGGTCTGAAAGATTTTTACTTTCTTTCTGCGCTACTACCTCCAATGGCATATTGATCATCTTGCTCAACTCATAGGTTATCTGTTCGATATCTACGATTTGTTCAACACCTTCCATATTTTCTTCGTCTTTGAGCTTATACCGTGCAGAAGCGCAGTCGATAATATCAATGGCCTTATCCGGAAGTTTCTTGTCACTCATGTACTTCACAGAAAGTTTTACTGCCTGATCAATAGCAGCATCTGTGATCTTAACATTGTGATGTTTTTCATAATATTTTTTCAATCCTTTTAGGATCTTTACAGACAGTTCTGCTGTAGGCTCGTCAACAGTAACACGTTGGAATCTGCGCATTAAGGCACGATCCTTTTCGAAGTGTTTACGATATTCTTCCCAAGTAGTAGAAGCAATAAGTTTGATCGAACTTTTTGTTAAAATGGGTTTGAGCATGTTACTCATATCGTTACTGCTTTGGTTGGCAGCACCCGCACCTTGCATCATATGTGCTTCATCAATGAACAGTATCACTTTACCTTTTCTTTCTAGAGCAGTAAATACCGCTTTGATACGTTCTTCAAAGTCTCCGCGATATTTGCTGCCAGCTAACAATGCTGAAATATCTAGAGTATAAACTGTATGGTCCTGGATGAATTTAGGAACTTTCTTTTCAAACACCTTCCTTGCTATACCTTCGGCGATAGCAGTTTTACCTACTCCGGGATCACCTACTAGTAATACATTAGATTTGTTTCTTCTGGCCAAGATTAACTGTACCTTTTCGATCTCTTCATCACGACCGATAACAGGATCAATTTTACGTTGCTTGGCTGCTAATGATAAATTTGTACAGAATTGGTTAAGGATTCTTTCTACTTGATTATTGGTAGTCACCGGTACGCTCTCTTGTTCTTCTTCTATTACGATGTTTTCTTGGAAATACTTTACGAATTTTTCTTTGGTTAATCCGGCCTTGTTAAGGAAGTAATAACCAAAACTATTTTTTTCTGCTAGTACGCTGATAATCACGTCCGCAACTTCCATCCGTTGGCGTCCGCTGAAAAGCACTTGAGTAAAACAACGATTCAATACACGCTCAACACTGGTAGTTTTTTTAGGTTTTTCTACACCATCTTTAGAAACAATTTCATTGAGATTGTTTTTAAGATAATGATCGAGATTAGTCTTGATGAAATTAGCATTGGCTCCAAAGGTTGAAATCATATCAAATGATTCCTGATCACACATAATACTATAAACCAAGTGTTCTATGGTAATGTATTCGTGATTTAGGTTCTTGGCCACTTCAACCGCTTGATTGAAAATATTATGCAAGTGTTGGCTCGGTTCTATCATGTTATTTTTGTTTCCTTAATTTTTGCATAGCTAATTGTAACTTCATGGGACTAACAATGTCAACGAAACATGTACCATTAAGGTGATCTAGTTCATGTTGAAAACATCTAGCGATTAATCCATCCATTTCAGCTTCTATGATATCTCCACGACTGTTTTGATATTCGACTTGAATTTTTTTTGGACGTTTGATGCTTAACCATAATCCTGGAAAACTTAAACAGCCTTCTTTGAATAATTCAGTTTCGCTGCTAGTTGAAACGATTTTAGGATTAAACACAGCGAAAGGTTCCGGAAATCCTGGAATATTTTTACTGCCTATAACAAATACCCGTTTAGTGATTCCTATTTGATTGGCAGCAAGACCGATGCCGAAATTCTTTAACATGAATTCGCACATTTCTTTTTCTAGTTTTTCTGGATCGGGGTCTACAGAAAAATTCCAGTCTTCGCTGATATCTTGTAAACTTTGATGTGGTCCTAGCTTATAATCCATGGTCTTTTAATTTTTTTATTGTTTCTATTTGTTCGTTGTTTAAAGTTTTTGGAATCTTTATTTTAACTTTTACTAATAATTGACCTCTTTGTTTAGTTCTCATATTAGGTAATCCTTCGTGTCTACAACTTAACACTGTATCCGGTTGTGTTCCTGCAGGGACAGTGATTTCGAGATCCTTGCCATCTAGCGTATTGATTTCAATTTTGGTACCTAACATTGCATCCCAAACTGATATAACTTTTTCAATAACAAGATTATCACCTTCTCTTCTAAAGAATCTATGAGGCCGTACTCGTATATTAACTATTAGATCTCCTGCAGGTATGTTCGGAATGGTTGTGTCTCCCATGCCTTGGTACCTTATCTGTTGTCCTTCATCTATGCCCGACGGTATAGAAATGTTGATGATTTTTTTCTTCCCGCCGGGGATAGAAACTTCAGCATCGAGGTCCTTGCCGTTGAGCACATCTTCTAGAGTTAGATCTACAATTAGACTGATAGTTTTGTTTCTCTGGACATGATTCCTAAATCCCCCGAACCCAAAATTACCAAAGATATCTTCAAAATTATGTGAACCGAAATGGAATTCAAAAGGACCATTCTGGGAAAATCCCCCGCCTTGGTGTTGATTTTTTGGATCAACTCCCATGTCCACCATCTGTTTCTTTTGAGGATCACTTAACACTTCGTAGGCTTCTGATATTTGTTTAAATTTTTTCTCATCACCGCCACGGTCGGGATGATGCTGCATAGCCATCTTGCGATATGCTTTTTTAATTTCGTCTGGTGTAGCGTTTCTGCCAACGCCAAGTGTAGAATAATAATCCATAGTTAAAAAATAAAAAGGCCTTAATGGCCTTTTTATTTAATGTAAAAAATGGTAAAGATTATTTTTTCTTGTCAGGGACTGCTGTACCCTCGTGCTTTTTATGCACTTTAACTTCTTTACAGTCTTGCTTTGGTTTTTTGGTCTTTGGGTCTATTACAGGCTTTCCGTCTTTACCCTGTACATCCACACAGACCTTTTTAGTTTCTGCTTTTTTGTCTTCAGCAGCGTATGTTGGATATGCTACCGCTAATGCTAGACCTGCTGCAAATATTAAATGTTTCATTTGAACTCTCCTTTATAGTTCTGGTTGGGGTGGTTGAAATGGCATTGGTTTCCCAGTGCTACTAGTCATAGGAGCTGCTGGCACACTGCCGAATGCTCCTCCGCTAAATGTGTCAGCTCCTGTCATGCTCATAGGATTTCCGCCCATCGGACTACCGCCAAATGCTGTCGGGGCTTTATAACTTGCAGTTAAACCTCCGAAACTAGCAGATGCTCCAAACCCGCCGCTTGAACTAGGACTTGGTAATGGTGGAGTGGGTGTAGAGGGTTTATTAGCAGCATCTAATGCTTTGGCCTTGAGATCTTTATCATTACCTGCTAACATAATTCCTGATAATGTGCCTGTCAAGAATGTTGCGATAGGTATGATAAGCTCGAAGAATTTTTGGTCGATCGGTGAAATGGCATTAAGCGGCTGCGTAACAAAAATGATAGAATATAGTACGACAAATACAATACCAGTTAATGTTAGTGCCAGACAAATACCAATGAAGAAACGAAGACGAGCCATTAATTGGTCTTCGGTATAGATAAAAAACTCTCCTGATTCTTTATCTTGTTTTTGAAATCTCTTAAGTAGTTCCATTATTTGCATCCTTTATTATCTTGTGTTACAGCCGGAAAAGCAGGTGTAGCCGAAGGTGCAGCACCTTCTTTAGGAGGACCTAACCTAGGATCTCTACCACCTTTGAAAATGTGTTCGGGACATGTTCTTGTAACATCGCACAAAGGCATCTTGCAGATATCTTTGTCCCAGTTTTTAGGATCCTGGCAAGGATAGCGGAAACTATCGCCGCCAAATACCGCTAGGCCTATAGGTAACAATAATAAGATTACTACCCACTTGAATAATTTTAGATCGCCGTTCATACCGCTCCTTTCGCTCCAATTAACTATACTGTTATTTAACAAAAAGCCCAAAAAAATTGGGCCTGTATAAACTGCTATTATAATTCGGGCTGTGCCGGCTGTGGTACCCGTTTAGGGTTGGTATTAGTAGTTTCTGATATTCTAGTTATAACAGAAGAACTGCCCTTGCTCATCCAAGCTGTTACTCCCATGTATGCTCCGACTACTCCGGCTTGTGCTATATAGAATAATCCTAAAAGGTCCGCTAGAGCAGCTACTCTAGAGTCCGATATTATAGGGGAAAATAATAAAACAGTGAAAACAATCATTGACATTATGGCCACCCAAGCCATTCGACGTTGACTATCTGCCTTTTCTTCTCTTAATTCTAATTCTAATAAGGCCGAATTAGTTTCGACATCTCTCTTACCGATCTTGCCATCGTTGTCAGTGTCTATAACAGAAACCATTTTATTTGTTACCTTTTAAAATTTCTTCTTGTAACTTTAACCTTTCTTCGCTGGCTCGAACTTCTAGCATTAATTCTGCTGCAACTTTCTGTGCTTTTTCTGCCGCCCTGACTGCTGCTTCGTGTGCCTCTTTAGCTTCGTTATAGGCTTTGATTTTGGCAGCCGCTAATTCTTTTTCTAATCTTTCAATATCGCTGACTGCATAATCAGCACGTTTGTTAGCGTCTAAAAATATGCGTCTTAATTTTTTAGCGGCAGTCTCTTCTAGTTTTCGTATTAGACTCATGATTATTTCTCTTCGTAGATCTTCTTTTGACCATTATACCAAACTATCCAGTCATCTACTTTAGCACGACATTCGTAGTACGAGGAATAATTGTCACTGACTACACCAATAATGTCGCTTAATTTGTCTGTTTTAGGATCTACTAATTTTAAATCAGGGCAGGCTTCTAGTAATTCTTTAGGAACGTCTGGCCATACTTGTTTGATAGGCACAGGTTGTTTGAACAAACATCCAGTGAGTAAAAAAGGAGCCAACAAAATAATGTATTTCATTTTGCTTTCTCCGGATTAGTTGCTGCTTTGTTGAGTAATTCAGGAACTTTAGGATCTATTTTACAATCTTTATCTATAAATTCTTTTTGTATCTGTATTTCTGTTCTAACACGATCTCTATATTCGACTCGAACTTGACCTTTTTTCTTGCGCTCTTCAGACAGTTTTTGATTTAATACTTCTGCCTCTTTGGCTTTTTTGTCTGCGGCTTCTTGTGCCACACGAACTTTTTCTTCCCACATGGCCTGAACACCGCTTCCGCCATACATGAAAACACATAGGAGGGCTACGATTCCTCCTAATGGTTTAATAAACAACATATAAGGTTTGAGAGGAGGAAAATGACTGAAGATGCTGGCAAAAAAGAAAGCTACTAAACCAACTCCGGTACCTGCCAACCACATCCAGGCCGGCACAGTACTTAAGAAGGCATCAATTAACCAAGTAAACATTTACACTCCGAAGATGTGCAAGGCGTGATTGTAATGTTTGATCCTATCTTCTAACCCAATGGTACCACCGTTGATACGTTTGGTCAATGTAAGAATGTCTCCAGAATCAGCCCACTGATTAAGTTTATTTTGTTCCCAGAAGAAACAAGCAGATTGTACTGCGCCCTCGAATGTTTGAAGATATTCGCTAGCTTCTTCCACAGGAATATCTATGCTGGCCGCAAAGAATGTATAATTGTTTTTGCCTGTTAATTGTATTAAACCACGGCCGCAATAACGCCAACCGTCACCGCTAGATTCATCTCCATTGCCCATGCGATTCGCATAGACTCTGTTAGCGATCATTTCTGGTTTGTTAGCGTAAGCTGCTGCTGTGGCATCGTCCGGAAAGTATTTAGGAAATACTTTGCGTAGACTGGCTGCTTTATAATTTAAATTTTCTTTTAGAAAAACGAACCCGCCGCTTTCGTGGGCACATTGCGCCAAGAAAGCTGCTACACGTTGTGGAGTGTTAATCTCATATTCTGGAAGTATCTCTGATAGAGCATGATACCATTGATCAATGTAAGGATTCTTTGGTAACATCTCTTTGAGTTGTTCTTTGGTAAAATTAAATGTAAAGCTCATTATTCTATCCTTTGCAATAATAAATTGTGATTGGAGTTAGTGAATAGAAAATTTTCACCTAACTTAACGATGTCGTAATCACCGAATACTTTGGTTAACCAGAACACTTCACCGGTGGATTTCTCATCGAGCGATACAGCACCTTCAACTACAGGCATAGAATCTTTATCGCCGATTATTTTAAATTTGTAAGACCTATCAAAAGGCTTATGTATGGTAATGATATCTTTTTCTAAAGTTAGATCGTCCATTAACGTTTTGTTGAAGAATCTTTTATATTCCTCGGTCTGGAAGCCATTCATGGTTTTTTCGTAGTCGATGGGACTAGATGGAACTAATGAACGAATGGATTCTTCTGTTAGGTCGTGCTCCTTGCCACTCTTATAGTATCGAAATTTAAATCCTTCTATGTCGGTTAATTTTTTAACCCCATACATAAGATCAGATATTTGCTCGGATAATTTATCTGTTCTATCAAATTCGACAAATACAAAGTATTCTCCGTCTTTATTTTCTCCAGAACTTACATCAGCGTCTAACACAAAGTTGTAACCTTTTTCGATAAACTCCATTAAGTCCTTTGCCGGTGCACGATCTTTTACTTTAAAGCTGACCACGCAAACATCGCGGTCTTCTCCCATTTTAGATTTGTAAGCATCGATCTCTAGAACAGAATGTACCATCTCTTTGAGATCATTATTTCTTAATCCTTCATTAAGCTGCTGGTTGTTCTGCATTTGCTGGTTCCTGTTCTGGTTCTGGCTGTGATCCGACTACATTGTTTTGATTAAGGATGTCTTCTACTTTATTTTTGTCAAGAGTTCTGTAACCTCGATTGATATCACTCATTAATTTTTTAGGCATAACGATCTTGATCATCCAGATATCTTCATGATCGATCTTGCCTTTTCTTGTTCCGGGACGTATGTCGTCTGGAGTTTTAATTTTTCGAACTTTGGCGATCTGACTTTCTGCTACCTGTACCTTGCAGCCGTAGTCTAATAATCGCTGACCACCTTTGGGTTCGGGCATTTTATCCTTTGGCCACATGAAAGTACACTCTACAAAGTAGCGTGATTCTTTAGGGCCAGCCATAAGTTCACCGTCGATCCAGTTGTCAAACACATAAACGTCTAGTTCGTCGATAACACGCTCAAAATCCTTGAGTATGTTTAAGCTGTTATTTGAGCCATATATTTGCTCGATATTTTGTATTACGTCTTTGATGTCAGCCATGATTTCTCCCTTTGTATTTATCGCCAAAAGTTTATCATAACACTTAACTTTTAGCTGTCTGTGTTAAATACTTTTGTGTTCGTACACGGACACTACGGTTTATAGGTCCGTGCCTAACACGTATGAAGGAGGGCTAACCTTATATGAAGCGAAAAAGAGCAGTAGCACAAAAGTCTCACTCTTATCAAGAACAGCAGTCGAACGTTATAAAACTAGTTGATAATCAGTATCAAAAACGTCACAGGGTTCAAATCTACCCAAAAAACCTCAATCAAGAATCTTACCTATTAAAGCTCAACGATCCGCAAAAAATGATCATTTTTGCTATCGGTCCTGCCGGTACGGGTAAAACTATGCTTGCGGTACAATGGGCCATAGATCAGCTCAAGTACGGTGATGCGCAGAAGATCATCATAACTAGACCAGCGGTTTCGGTAGACGAAGAGCACGGATTTTTGCCCGGAGATCTACAGCAAAAAATGGAACCTTGGACCAAGCCTATAATGGATGTTTTCTCTGAAAACTACAACGCTAAAGAAATTACTAACATGATAACAGAGGGGGTGATTGAAACCAGTCCTTTAGCGTATATGCGTGGAAGAACATTTAAAAATGCTGTGATCATAGCAGACGAGATGCAGAATGCTACGCCAAGCCAGATGAAGATGTTGTTAACTAGACTAGGATCAGGAAGTAAGATGGTAGTCACGGGGGACCTACAACAGGCCGATCGTCCTAGCAACAATGGTCTTTTAGAGTTTTTACAGCTCTACAATAATTTCGAGAACCATAGATATGTGGATCTCTGCCACTTCACTGTAAGTGACATTGAACGCCATGAGGCGGTTAAGGAGATACTAGCGATTTACGGAGATTCTTAATCTTTAGGAAGATAGGGGATCAACCGATCTCCTATCATTCTCTTGTAAAATTCAATCATGTCGTCGTAACTAGCTTCTGAATTGAGGCTGTTTTTGATAACTTTCTTTTCCTTAAGGTCAAGTATGACCTTGGCGCTTTGGACATGACTCATTCTGTAATGTCTTTTAAACTCTGTTAGTTCGTCGTATTTTCCGTTAGGCTTCTGTACGTAACTAACAATCATATAACGTTCATTCATTCTATAGGATCCCCTTCCTCGTCCACTTCTATCCAAGTGTAATCGCCTAGCCATTTTACTTTACAGATATAATCATACCAGTCAGGAGCACTGCTTGACCAGTCATTGGGGCCGTGCATGGTCAAAATAGTTCCGCCTTTCCACGTATCGAACGCTAGCCAGTAGCATTGACCGTGAGCGATCTGAAACTGATATTTTGCGGCATGAACCCAGTCCGTGACTTCTAGTCTGCGTTTGATGCTGGCAGCTTGTTTTTGTAGCACAGCGACTAATTCCATGATTCTATTGTATTCCTGTTGCCCGTGCATACGAGCAACATTGACCATTATGTCTTTTTGTTTTTCGACAGGTATAAGATCAAAAGCGGGTGCCCCTACATCTGTAGGATAAGGAGTAACATTTTTATTAAAAAATGCTACAAGATTGTTGCCAAGATCTGCGTCATAGCTATTTTTACCCTTGGCAACATTAGATTTTTTAACCATTTAATTTTGATAGTCTAATCAATGTAGCCGCAAGGTTGATTTCGGGATCCGCACATATAGGATGATCTACCAAGCCTTGTTTGATGATCATGATAGCTTTATCCTGTACATCATTATCGCCAAACACATCGAGGTTATCATACAGCCACCGATAGATATGTATGATATCATCGGCCTGTACTTTTCCGCAGAGTAATTTTCTTGCTTCTTGTATTTTTCCTGCTTTGAACAATTCGACCATGTCGAATTTCCATTCCATGGTTCCTGTATCGTTTTGATCGGGAGTGAATAGTTTTCCTTCTCTGCTGTTTTGCTGCAATAGATTGATACATTTACGCAAATCTGGATAGGTAGCCTTGACATAGCTATCTAATGTATCTAATTCAAATTCTACAGATTCTTCTACGAGGATAGTGGCTGCTCGAGCAGTAAACTCTACTTGATCTAGTTTGGTAAAATGAAATTGTTGGCATCGACTATGGATCGCCGGAACAATCATGCTAGGAGTATTACAGGTCAGTATAAATCTACTAAAGTTGCTGTACTCCTCCATAACTCCTTTTAAAGCATCTTGAGCGTGTGGAGTCAATCGATCGGCTTCGTCTAACAGTACTACTTTAAATGGGCCAAACGGAATCATACTAACAAAGTTAGTGATTTTTTCCTTCATTAGATCGATACCTCGTTCTCTAGAAGCATTGATTTCTAAAACATCATAATCCTCAATGCCGATTTCGTTGATCAGCATTTTAGCCATAGTAGTTTTACCTATACCTGGGGTACCGCTTAACAGTAAATGCGGGATGCTCTTATCTTTAATCCAAGTTTGGACCTGCTTCTTTTGCGCCTCGTCTCGCCATACATATTCTTCTAATTTTTTAGGACGGTACTTCTCCACCCATAGTTCTTTCATTGTTTTAATCCCTTGTTAACTTCGGCAGCAATAACTCGTTGACGCAATTCACTGGTTGAAAAATTATGTTCACGTTTGTTGAAATAAAATTCAATCCCGCGATCCATACATTCGTATCTGCCTGTAAAATCTTCGTGTTCGTATTCCTGTCCTAGTATTCTAACATTAATAGGATAAGAAAGCAAGATGTTTACAAGATCTTGTTCTGTTTCGTAGACAAGTATTTCGTCAATATACTTGCAGGCTTTAAGTTGCTCGTAGCGTTCAAATACACTTTGAACTGGTTTGTTTTTAATTCCTGGGCGATCGATTGTCGGGTCTGTTTGTAATCCTACGATCAAATGCTCGCATCGTGTTTTTGCTTCTTTGAGCATCATTATATGACCTGCATGGAACAGATCAAACGTTGAACAGGTAAAACCAATCTTCATTGTTCGTATCCTTGTTTTAAGATTTGTTCTTCCCTGCTGACGAAAGGTTTAAGATTTGGCGGCTCCCAACCCAAAGGTTTTAAGACCTTGCCATCTTCACGTTTGCGAACCTTGCCTGTGTCTTTGTCGATCTTGGCAAAGTTAGTACGCATGACTTCTTTCCAAGCACCTTCAGCGTCTGCACCCATAGAATGGATAGCGCCTATTGTTACTACTAGGATGTCGATTAGGGCGTCTAACTGTTCAACTCTGTCTTCTTTTTGTACCGCTACAGATAATTCCTGCATTTCCTCGACGATAAGACCGAGGTACATCTCGTATTGTTTTTGATCAAGATTATCAACTGTTTGATCACAGGCCCGCATGAATTTTTCTTGATCGCGGAAAGGGTTAGTCATCGTATCTCCTTAAGACTTTAAGTGCTTAATGATACGCTTTTTCTCCTGTTCTGTCAACCACTGTTGTTCCATCTCTCCAAAGTCCGGAGCCATTTTAAGAGCATGGTCTACCATATGTTTGATTTGATAGAGATCTTTTTTGAATTCAAAGGCTGTAAAGCCATCGTTATAATGACTAGAACACTCTCGACACAGCGCACTAATTTGATTAGCTATGTCAAAAGTATCCCAGTTCTTTTTGAGACCCATTATAGACTGTCTATGATTACATCATCGGCGGCGGACGGCGCTTCGTCGCTGACTGCTAAAATACCTGTCGGATCTACACGACAGATATCTTTTTCGCTTTCACCATCGTTGATGCGAACTTTTCTAGTCCAGCGACCGTGTTCTATCAAAATCCATTGCCCGACTTCCACATCTTTTTGGTCAGGTCCGATCTTATAGACCTGTGCCCATCGAGCACGTATGCCGTGAGTTTTTGCATCGTCGCTGCGTAAAATGATGCCGCCCTGCGTTTTTCGCTCTCCAAAATTCATACCTGTAACTAACACATGATCTTTAAAGGCACGAACACGAATATGTTGAACGTCGTAGGCTGTAGTCATTATTTTTTATTTCCTCTCGTAGCGATTTCGTCTTTGATAGCTCTAGGATTATTTTTGTAATAATCTTGTAGAATCTGTTCTCTAGTTCTAACGATCTGGCCCCCTGGACCTAATTCGTCTCCTCTAGCGTTTACTTTCATGTTTCCGATAGCAGGAGTAAGCTCATTTTTAAGAGTTAGCTTTTCCATGTCAATTTGCTTGCCCTGCATGCTGGTATATACTCTACCCATTTTATATCTCCTTGAAGAATTCTTCTATTGGTAATTTGTATTTAACACTGTCGATCTTATGTACTCCTAATAAAAATAGCACATAACTAGCCACGGAACTACCTCGACCAACACCCCAAACTACATTGTTTTTTCTCAACGTATCTACTATATATTTCATCATGCACAGTACCGGAATCATTTTATTCTTTCTGTACAGTTCTAATTCTGCAATTAATCTATCATAGTTTTCTTTAGGACATTGATCGATTAAAAATCCTTCGATATCCATATTTCTATATTCTATAGGCATGAACCATTCGGCGATATCTATATTGTCTGTAGGTAACGGGTAAGGTAATTTTTCCTGATCGATCCTGGTGATATATTTTTTAAAATCGTCAGATGTTACACAGTCCGATATAATATCGGGGCCGTGTGTAAGTACAGCTTCTATTAAATTATTTGTTAACATTGATCAGTTGATCCAAATCACCATTGAGTTCTGTTTGTGTACGTTCACGATATCTTTTAGATAGCTCGTCTTTATATATTGTAACAAAAGTAGAGATTTGTGTCAACAGTTCTGGCTTGCCCAGACGATATGCTTGGTAATATTTCCTAGTTAATTCTTGGACTTTTTCTTCCAATTCGTTATCTTTCAAATTTGAAAGATCTTTTTCCAAAGGATGAAACATATATTACGATGTAAATTGACCTACGTAGTTAAGGAAAATCCTATCCGACTTGTGGCGCCAAACTTCGACAATTACAGGATTTCCGCCACCTGCGGCTAATTCTTGGCTAGATACAGTGAATGGTGCTGGAAATGTAGCATTCTTCTTTAATACTGTTCCGCCGCTGGTGCTGAATGTTAAAGTTCTAGAAGTACCGTCACCGTATAGCTCTAATGTAACTTTGCCCACGCTTGGTGGAATGGTGTTGCTATCCGGAAAATTTTGGAATTCGATAACTGTGTCCGCCCCAAATCTAAAGATTTGGTAACCACCGTTTTCAAAATCTACGATCAACGGAGTAGTAATAATACCACCGTCAAACCGTTTTTCGTAATTGTCTTGCATGACCGCTCTGGTGATAAGTGTTCTATTGAAATCGTTGTCGATGTCAAGTCTGGCTGCGTTAGACTCGAGATCTGTGATTTCGTCTTTGGCTGTCTGTAAACTAGTTTTAATAGTATCAAAATTGTCACGAAACACCTGCGTGTCGTTATCTTCACCTGCCACAGGGAAGTTTTCATTTATGCCCAAATAATTGATGTTGCTCACGGTAATTTTTCTCCACGTTGCGGAAATGCAAGGTATTTATCCTCTATTTCTCCGTCTAAAATATCTATAATATAGCGATCCACAGTAAAATCTATGCTCTTAAAATCAAATGAATTTGCTTTGATTCTGGAAATAACAGCTTCACTGTATCCTGGTTTTAGATAGCACAGTACCAGCGATTTTACATAGCCCGTTTCTACAAAGCTATCGCTCTGGATGCTTCGCATCCACAATGGTAAAAATGTACGATCTCTTTCGCCTAGAGCCTTGATACGCTTTCTCATGTTCTTAAAACTATTAGGGAATACTCGTTGATGGTCTCGATCGCTAACCAATGGAATGTCACTGTCTACTTTGATGGCATCATAGCTGATCAGTACTCTGCTGGTTATACCATTATCTAGTTCTACAGTTTGGCTGATACTTTTTCCGTTTTTTTCGTACGGATCTACTACATCTACATAGATCACTTCATATTCTACTTCCTGCGTGATCGGATCTTTTGCCACGGCGTATTTTAGATCTCCGAAATGTACTTGTTTTCTATAGTGATTTCTGCTCATGGCCTGCACATATTTTACAGCATTTAGACTTTCGATACCTGCATATACTAATATTCGAAGTTCAGTTTGTATACCAAAGTTCGGATCACCGTAACGATAGATTTCATTGTTTCTAAATATATCACTGTTAGTGATAAAGTCATACCACTCTAATCTTTTTTCTTTGTTTTGGAAGGCTTTGACATATAGGTTAGCAAAAGATTTTTGTATTTCTGTGTCTACAGTTATGCTGAATTCTTTAATGTTCTCGGCGAAATTAGCAGTATCTCTGGCTTTGATAGAAAAATTAAATTTTCTATCAAATGTCGTAGTCCCACTATCAAAAGTAGCTGTGTAATCTCTTGATAACGTAGAACTATCTTCTTCCGGATTTAGATTATCAGTTCTTTCATAAAACCGTATGATTCCAGGACCTGTGTCATCGGCAAATTGTTTTACTTTACCTTGTATAATACCTGTGCTCAACAATATTAATCCCGGAGGCAAAGCTCCTGTAGCTAATTCATAGACAACCTTGCCGCCATAGTATTGGCTTTCTGCTTCGACAAATAACGTGCTAGGTTGATTCGGTCTAATAGTTCCGCGGTCGCTGTCAGAAATCCATTGTATAGCACTTTCTATCTCGCCTATGATATCTACAGTAAATGTTTTTTCTGCAGAAGCTGTGGCCTGATTCCAAATAATACCTTCTTCGGGAAGATTGTTAGTATTTTCGACTAAACAGATAAAAATGTTATTACCATAGGTAACTGCTTCGTTAGGATAATACCTTCTAGAAGACAACCAAGTACCGATGTATGTGTATGTAATAGTAGCTAACGCTGCAGGAAAATCTATGGCCTGCATGGTAAATTTATAGGTTTTTGTTACAGCATTTTGATAGGGTACTCTGCCGGCCAACTCGCCGGTGATTGAATCCAAGGTCAGACCCGGCGGTAATGTGCTAGGTGAACCGTCGTCGGGGTTAGTAGGTAATAAGAAATAAGTTATAACACCAGTAAGACTTGGAGGATCGTATACATCTAGAAATATAGTTACATAGTTGGCTGCACGATATCTTCCTAGATAACTTTCGGTGATCCAGAGAGGCACACGATCGCCTGTATTGTCTGAACGAAACAAATTCGTATCAACTTGTATGATCGAATTATCGGCCTGTAAGAATTCTTCAGTTACTACCCAAATACGGAATACTCTACGTACTTCGTTAACGCCATCCGAAACCCCTACAATAAATGTGTAGAATCTGCTTAATCTTCTCGGACCTTGACTAGGTTCTGTGTAATCGAAAGTTGTGTTGTCGTATAGATACGTATCAAATCCGTTGCTTCTGGCCTCTGGCTTGTCGAAATAAGTTATATCATAGCCGTTAGTATCGAACGCTCCTGTGGGATTCGCTATATTATCGAGTGCATAAATTGGATCGGTAAAGCCAGAAATTATTCCATCCTTGCTTAAATTTAAACCTGGAGGCAACTCGCCTCCGCTAGGGATAAGATAATATTCTAATATATCGCCAGCAGTTTCGTCGCTGTCTATGGCCGATAGATGAAAATTAACATAGGCATTGTCTAAAACAAAATAATTTTCTCCGTTACCTACTTGAAGGAATCCTTCTTTGGTGACCCATTGAGGGAGATCGGATCCATCAACTGAAATACTAAATGTTCTATCTTCGATATCAGTACCGTCATCGGCTCTGATCACGAATCTACTAGTAGTGAATCTCCTTACTTCTACAGGTGTACCTTTAATATACGCTGGTGATGCAGAGGTATCTAATCTCAATCCGCGAGGTAGTTGACCAGCTATTACTGTATAGGTAATATCACCTATGGCCGAACTGGCTTGTATGGGAATGTTTAAAGTATATCGTTCGGTGACTGTGCCCAGGTCGCCTGCAGGAGTAATCCAGGTTATTGCCATGAGTTACTCCTTAAATTTCTCCAAGATCGATTTCTAATCCAGAAGGTGAAGAATATGTTCCAAAATCTACGTTAGCCGCAGCAGCTAAAAATTGAACTACGCTAGTAAAGGGAGGATTTATAGGTCCGAAATCATAGACAGTTAAGATTTGTTCTAAATCTAACAAGGTGTCTACAGTAATGATATTATTTGATGACGACACATAAACATTATCGCCGCCCTGTATAGTTATATTCGCATATGAACTAGCAGAAATATTTCCAGATTGCGTAGTAATGTTTTCAAATGCATCTGGTTGTGTATTGTTAATGATGATTCTATTATCGTAGGCGTCTAAAGTTAGTTTTGTACCAGCTACTATGTTTTTAAACTGAAATTCGTTGCCTACTTTTTGTGCAAAAAGACCTTCTCCTGATATTCCTATATTTCTAGCAGTAGGAGTTATACTAGTGTATAAATCAGAAAAATTAGCATTAACTTTCTGAAATGCGGTTCGTAGGTCGTCGCCTAATCCGTCGTTTACTAGATTACCTATGTTAATAGTTTGCTGTGCCATAATACGCTCTCTTTATCGTATATTTACCGTTATAGTCCGTAGGTAGCTTTGTCATTGTTATAGTTCTGTAGAACCTGTGCTGATGTGAGTTCTACATTGTAGCAATATACTTTACCAATTCTACCTTTTAAGTTATTTCCTGCAACATAAGCAGCAATGCTAGCAGTACCTGTACCTGGATGAGCTGTTTTCAATACTGTATAAGTTGAATCTTGCGAACCGTTGATATACAATGTCATACCGTTGGTAGTACTGAATGTCAGTGTTACATTATACCAGGTGTTTAGGTTTATAGTTGCCACCGAAGGATACGCTGTGAAACTTCCCCAATCACTGTGTCCGCAGTATATTTTTCTGTCTATGCTAGCCTGTGGACCCATATAGATAAAATGTCCGTCACCGCTGAATATGTTATTGTCCTGATAACCGTTGAGATAGAACCAGGCTGATTTTGTGTAAGCAGTAGTATTGACTATACCTGTGGTAGCAGTATTAGCATACTGACCAGTACCACTGAATGTAAAATAACTAGGAGTACCCGAGGTATATGTTGGAGAACCGTATAAAGTAAGATTTTGTTCAGGTGCTGCTAGGTCAGTCCAAGTTGTGCCGCTGCCTGGATAGCTACTGGCGTTGTCTGGATCAAGTCTTAAAACTAGATTTGAAGTAACGATACCAGTAGTAGGTATT
>JACCEC010285736.1_pt1 | contig 29861 bp, 18 predicted proteins | sample 7450121 | NCBI WGS metagenome assembly JACCEC01 (sample SAMN15323455, study PRJNA562643) | freshwater metagenome | isolation source: river surface water | place: USA:Blue River Watershed | collected 2017-08-18 | reverse complement strand
GGTTGGTGCCATTGTAGCCCTCGTCGATGTCGAAACCGTCATCCTGGTTGAATGCCAGCACGATATGACTGGTGTTCACCGTGCCACCGAAGAACTCGATGCCGTCGTCCGCATTGGCGTAGACCTCGATGTGATCGATGGTGGTGCCGGAGCCAACGCCGCCCAGGGTGAGACCATTGATTTCACTGCCGGCAGCCGCGTCATACACATATCCGCCGTGGCGAATGGAAACGTATTGCAACGTGCCGCTGTTATCGGCAGCAGTGGCGCCGCCGTATTCGATCACATCGGCACGACCGTCGGTGTCGAGGTCAGCGGAGGATGCAGGCTGGAATCCTTCAATGCGGTTTTCACCCACGTTCGTGCTGCCGCTGTAACTCGCAATCGGCGCGTTCCCCAAGATCACAATGCCACCCCAGCGTCCCGCTGTCGTTGCTGTGGGTAAACTTGCAATATTGGTATCCCCATCGACATCGTCACCTGTCGCAGCTTCCAGTTCGTCCGTGGTGGTGAAAACGATCGGCTGATCCGCAGTGCCGCGAGCATCAATTTTGGCGCCGCGGGTGATCACGAGAGCACCGAACTGGTCGTCATCCTTACCAACCGTATTCTTAGTATCAAGGGTCGAGTAAATTTTCGTTCCCGGCTCAATCGTCAACGTGGCGCCATTGGTGACAAACACTTTGTCTTTGAGAATGTAAATATTGTCTTTGGTCCATGTCGTGTTAGCCGTGATCGCCTTGACGTTCACACCGAACGCGGTGTTGGTGACAGTCTGCGTAGCCACAACATCGATTTGCGCGGCGTGAGCCATCGACGCGAACAACGAGATCATTGCCGCCGCGATGTAATTTTGTTTTTTGTTTTTCATGGTGTTGATTGTTTTGTTGAATTCCTAGTTCGGATTGAAATCACTTTCGGAAAGCGGTTGAGACTTTATGCATGATGAGCTGCTGATCCATGATTCCTCGGTGACGATTTCGTCATGGTTCTTGCATCTGTTAGAATTCCGCCTTGAACTCGAGCGAGTAGGTTCTTCCCGGACTTGCCGCACTGTAGGATAGCCCATTCAACGGGCCGGAATCCGTGATGCTGCCTCCGCGATGCTCGAATTTCTGATCGGTTCCTAACAGATTTCTCGCCCCAAAACTCAATTTTCCAGTGAAGTGATCGAATTCAACTTCGCGACCTACGATCAAATCCAGTGTCAATTGCGGCTTGATCCACACATCGTATGCCGATGGCTCGCTTCGCAAAATCGTGGGGTATTCATCCGTGAAATTGGATGTGAGGAAAACGCTCCACTCGGAATCGATCGGCTCATAACCGAGCGTGAGATTGAAAATCTGACTCGGTTGGAAAGGGAAGCGTGTTTCGAGTGGTGTCACCACAATTCCTTGGTTGACCTCATAGCGCAGCGAGGAATCGATAAATGTGTAGTTTCCTGTTAGAGAAAACGGACTTGTTTGTGGCTTCCATTGGAGCTCGAGTTCCACGCCATTGATCAACCCGGTATCACCGTTGACGTATGTGTTGCTATTCTGACCTTGGTCAACCCGCTGCACTACAACGATCGGGTTCGCCAAGCGCTTGCGAAACACGGACGCGGTTCCTTTGATTTGATCGGAAAACACCCAATCAAACGATGCATCCATATTTTCGATGGATGTTTCCAGTAGCTTCGGATTGCCTCGTCGGATGATGCCGGTGTCCTGGGAAATCGATTCGATCGGCAAGAACTCGTGGAAAGTGGGCCGTGCAACGGTGCGCGACCATGCGACATTGACCCAGGATTTATCAGGGATAATGTCAATACCTGAGAAGACTGAAGGAATGAACGCCTTGGTGGTAATCGATCCGAAACGACTCGGGTCTGTCGGCAACAACCGAGTCAAGGGGTCCGCGGCCACCGCATAGGATTTCACTTCTTCTTCCCAGCGCGCACCGCCACCCAAACGCCAGGCGTCTTGATGAAACGTACTGGCTGTGTAGAAAGATCGTAGGGTTAGATCACTGCTCACGTTCCGCACTTCCAAACCGGATCCGTTCACATAATAAGGCGCATCTGGAGAAACATACACCGCACGACCCGAGCCAGTTCCCGTGCCAGGAACCGGACCTGTCAGCTCAGCACCGTAACCGTTGAAGTATTCGGCAATCTGCGAAGGGTTGGCTGCCAGATATTCTCCCAGATTTTTGAAACCTTCAGGAAGCGGGCTACCATCTTTCAATTTGGTGGAGTTCAACACATTCGCAGGGGAAAATGGAGTGGCCGCTCCGCTCGATGTCCACCACGACGGCGGATTCCGGGCAATCCATCGCTCCCAGCTTGCCGTGCGCAACAGATAGATTCTGCCTTTTTGCTCGCGCGTTTTGGCCACCGAATTCACGCCCAGGTTCCATTCCAGTTTCGGACCATCTTCTTCATCGTCCGAAAAATACAAAAACTGCGTGAGATTCAACGATCCTTCTGTGGAATCCTCGATGATGGATTGGGTTTCGCGTGAGGAATCGAGACTGCCATTGCCATCGTTCACAAATGTCTGATATTGCAATACGGCTGTCTGACCCAAGGAGGGATTGTAGACAATCGATGGATCCTCGGCGGCCATCTCCGCAAGAATCGGATTGGCGAAATCGAGCATGCCGTGCTGAAACGTCGTCGAATGCGGACGCGACTCACTTGACTTTGATTTCGTTAGGCTCCAATTCAAACTCGTCCCCGCATCGTTTTTATGATTGCCTTGAATTTGTGCGATGTCGGTATCACGGATGACTGGGTCGATGGTCCAAAACTCCTTGTTATAGATTGCTGATGCACCATAGGCCTCCAGCACCGCGTCGTTTTTGGCCAGCGCGCCGAAACGATCATCGCCATCAATGGCAAATTTCGATCCGTGAATCACGTTGTCCGTGGCGATTCGTTTGCGGAAAAATGTGGCATTGATGGCATGGTCCTCATTGATTTTAAGACCGGCGCCGAGGAAAAAGGACCAATCGACTTCACGTGCAAATCTTTCCTCGATCCAACTGCGAGCCGGCGAAGTGAGTCGGTTCTCCGGAGTCAGCGGATTGATCTGATCTTGCGTGGCGTGTTGAAATGCGGAGATGAATCCGAACTCCATGCCATTATCCAAAAGGAATCGGTCGCCATGAACCGCCGACCAGCTTTGCGACATTTCGGGAGTGGTCTCCTTGGGCATGAAATCCGAAGACGCATGAAGCTCTTTTTGTTTCGTTAGATGCTCTTGAGCGGCCGCTTCCTGTGCCTTGGCGGCATCGATTTGCCGTTGACGGAAGGTCGTGTTGGTTGTGTTGCCGGGAACAATACGATTGCCGCCGCCATCGAAGGAAATCGGGTTGCCTTGATCGTCGAGGTTCCACATGAGTGAATCGGGAATCGCTTGATTGACATCACCCCAAAATCCCAGGCTCCGGTTCGGATGAACGAGCATGCGTTCTCCGAGATTCGAGTTGGTGCCGATTTTGTATTTGAACTGGCTGATGCGCTCATTAGGAATGCTCAGAGTGTTGATGCGGATCGTTCCGCCTCCAAAGTCCCCAGGCAACCGCGGATGATAGGTTTTATTGACATCGATCCCCTGCAAAGCATTGGTAGGAAAAATGTCCAACTGAACGGCTTTTCTTGAGGGGTCGGCCGATGAGATCGTCGCACCGTTGAACTGAGTCGTGACATAACGATCCGCAAGACCACGAACCACCGCAAATTTTCCTCCCACAATGTTCGCTCCTGCCACCTTGCCGATCGCTGAAGCCGCATCGTTAGCACCCACTTTGCCGAAATCGGCATTGGTTATGCTGCTCGCCACGACAGGCGTCGACTGCACATCCAACAACATGCCATTGCCTGACTCGCTTTCCTGATATTCCCCCACCACCGTTTCTTCATCGAGCGTGGTTTCGTCTGATGCCGCGTCCGCTGCCTTGACTCGCAACATCATACGAATGCTGAGCTTCTGCCCCGGCATGCCAGTAGCAGTCTGGGAATCGCTTGAATAACCGAGCTTGGAGGCCTCCAACGTGAGATTACCCGCTGCCACAGCAGCAAAGCTGAAGGCACCTTTGGCATCCGTCTCCGCGGTTTTTCCCGTGCCTACAATTTCAACGACCGCGCCCTTGACCGGTTCCAGTTTCTCATCGGACACCTCGCCGACAATCTCACAAAATCCCGCTGGAACCGCTGGCACGGATGTCAATGGCGGCAGTTCTGGCAATAGTTCCGGTTCTGCGGCAGCCATGCGAATCATCACAACAGGAGTGAAGACATTTCGCTGAAATTCATAAGATTCCAATAAGGTCCGACCTTGCCACTGAGGCTTGATACCCCATGATTCCGCAGCCACGATTCCCGCACGTTCGGGAAGCCAGCCCCACTCTTCCGCCAGATCCGCGGCACGGGTCAAGCTGGTCATGACCATGCAAAGAACCCATGCCACTGACAGGCATGAACGCGTGAGGATCAAAAACGAGCGCGGAAAAATTTTCTTCATGCAAAAGGATGGATACCCGCTCGGATCAACACCCGGCGCGGCGAGGGCTGGTTGATAAGGCAATCACGAAAGAATCAGAATTGCCGGATGGTGACACATTCGTAACAATCAGCATTCCGGCGATGAATCACTCGATTTTTGCCTCATCAGCGGGTTACTGTTGACAGTGTGACGCGAATGTCACCTATTGCCGTGCGTCGTCTATGTCGTATTTGATTCGCGGTCTTGGTGCTCTATCAGCTCTTGGGGAATCGGTGGCGGAGCACCGTGATGCGTTGCTCTCGCGACGCTGTGCGTTTCGTCCGTTAGGAGAATTGCTGAATGGCGACTTTGCCCATGTTCCCGCATCGTGGATCACCGATCGCACGCTGCTCCGACACCGCAAGTGGTCCCCCGCTGCGATGGCGGCACTTCACGTGGCAAAACAAGCGGTCAAACAGGCGGGATGGTCACAGGATGATTTGCGCGGCGCCGTGTTGATGTTAGGCACCTCACGCGGAGGGGCGGCAGGGTGGTTGGAGCCTTGGCCCGAACGCCGCGGATTTCCCATCATGCAGGCAAGCAACTCGATGCACGGCGAAGCGGCTGCTGCTGTGAGCATCGAACTGGGCATCCACGGGTCGTATCAAGTCGTTTCCACGGGATGTTCCGCCGGTATTGATGCCTTAGGATTGGCAGCCATGCATTTGCAATGCGGCATGGCGCAGAGAGCGCTCATCATCGCCGTGGATCTTCCACTCGTGAAGTTATTGTTAGACAGCTATCATTCAGCCGGCATTCTCTCGCGTGATGGCACAAATGATCCTTACCACCCTCGGACCACGGGGATTTTTCCGGCCGAAGCCGCAGCGGCGATGACCTTGGAAATCGACGACGAACCCGGTGTGCGATTGTGCGGCTATTTGGCGAACTCGGATGCCCGGGATGCGCTCTCATTGTCGCCGGAAAGCGGTCAATTGGTGGCGCTGATGCAACAGGCAAAAAACCGTTTCGGCGAACCGGTTGCGATCTGTCCGCACGCCACGGGCACAGCATCCCACGCGCTGGCTGAACCGCATTGTCTTAGCCAGACCTTCGCCGACATCACACCTTCTCTCCATTTGTTGAAACCGTATCTTGGTCATGGCATCGGCGCGGGATCGTTGTTGGAAACCGTCATTCTCAGCGACTTCCTGGAACGCGGACAACTGCCGCCGAATCTCCCTCATCTCCACGCCCCTGATCGTTTCACGGTCCCTGACCAAGTAATTCCTTGCTCGGGTGCCGTGTGGAAAATGGCCGCATCCCTCGGCGGACACAATGCAATGGTGGTGTTACGACCGCATAAGCCATGAAACAAAAGCCATCACCACCCACCGCTGGCAATGACCATCAGCCAAGACTTCTCACCGGCGGAAATCCACAAATTGCCAAAGGCGAGGGAGATATCCCGGTGCAGGAATACATCCATGCATTGCAGGGATGGAAGCAACAACTCGGACGAGAACTGGATGCCTTGATTGTGGCGACTGTCCCCAGCGTACAAAAAGCAGTGAAATGGAACTCTCCCTTATACGGCATGGAGGGTCAGGGTTGGTTTGTTTCGTTTCATATCTTCACCCACTATCTCAAAGTCACGTTCTTCCGTGGCACTCAACTCGAGCCTTTGCCACCAGGAGGCACGGCAAAAAGCGGCGAGGCGCGCTGGATTGATGTGCGCGAGGGAGCGGACATCAGCAAGACACCGCTGGAAACATGGATCCGTCAGGCTGCCGCGCTACCGGGATGGAAACCGTGAGCTGATCCGGCTTCACTTCAATCCCAGCACATCCTGCATGTCATAAAGACCTGCGGGTTGCGCGGACAGCCATTGCGCGGCCTTGACAGCTCCACTGGCAAAGGTCATGCGCGAACTGGCCTTATGCGTGAGTTCCACGCGCTCGCCATCGGCGGCGAAGATGACCGTATGATCGCCCACCACGTCACCGCCGCGCAAGGTGTGCATGCCGATCTCCTTGCTGCTACGGGCTCCCGTCAATCCGAAGCGACCATGCACGATGTCGTCATGGTAACTGGTGTTGGTTTCCTCATTGAGGATTTCCAATAAACGGCGGGCCGTGCCGGAAGGGGCATCGATCTTATGGCGATGGTGCATTTCCGTTACCTCGATGTCGAAATGTTCATTGCCCAGAATGCGTGCGGCATGGCGCGTGAGCCAGAACAGGGTATTGACACCGATGGAAAAATTCGGTGCGTAAACGATGGGCAGGGTCTCCGCCGCTTTGCGGATCAACGCACGCTCATCCTCGCTGTGACCGGTGGTGCCGATCACCAATCGTGTGCCGTTTTTTAACGCTTCTTCTACCAATGTTTTCGTGAACGAGTGGATCGTGAAATCGATCACCACATCCGCTTTGGCAAGAGCCGTGGCAAGATCCTCGCCGGCATCGTGCGTGGCGGTGACGGTGACACCCGCCTGACGAGCGGCCTCGATGACAGCCTGCCCCATGCGGCCGGATTTTCCTGTGACAAGAAGTTGCGGAACAGCGGACATAAAAAATGTTAGATCAGTTGATAGGATTGCAGCAGCGTGCGGAGTGTGGCGGTTTGGCTTTCCGAAAGGCCGACCAAGGGCAGGCGGAATTCGGGGCCGCAGAGATTCATCAAATGGGCGGCGGCCTTGATCGGCACCGGATTGACATCGAGAGTCATCAAGCCGCGCAGCAGCGGATAGTATTGACGATGCAGCGTCGCAGCGCCACTGTAGTCGCCATCCAGGCATTGTTGCACCAAACGGCTCATCACTGCTGGGATGATGTTGGAGGCCACCGATACCAACCCACTGGCACCGCAGATCATGAAGGGAAGGGTGAGCGGATCATCGCCACTGAGCAATGCGAAATGTTCCGGCAAGGCCTGACGCAGTTGACTGATGCGATCCACCGATCCACCCGCTTCCTTGATCGCCGTGATATTCGAGCAAGCGGCAGCGAGGCGCGCGGTCGTTTCCACACTGATCTCGATACCGGAACGTCCCGGCACGCTATACAGCATCACCGGCAATCCGGTGTTTTGTGCGATCGTGCGGAAATGCTGGAACACACCCTCTTGTGGCGGTTTGTTGTAATACGGGCAAACTTGCAAGGTGCCGGTGGCGCCCATTTCCTCGGCGGCTTGCGTCAGTTCAATCGCCTCCTTGGTGGAGTTCGCACCGGTACCGGCCACCACTTCCACGCGCCCTGCGGCAAATTCCACCGCCAGGCGGATCACCTCTTTGTGCTCGTCCATGTCGAGCGTGGGCGACTCCCCGGTGGTACCCACAGGGACGATCCCCGTGACACCTCCGGCGACTTGGTGTTCCACCAGTTTCTGAAACGCCGGCACGTCGATGCGACCGTCGCGAAAAGGTGTGATGATGGCTGTGTAGGTTCCGCGGAATGACATGATGCAAGATGTTAGATTTCGATGGCGCCCTCGAACACGAAGTCCGCCGGGCCGCTGAGGGTGACGTCGTTGAAGTTTTGGCCGTGCGCACTGAAGCCGATTTCCAGCGTATCACCGCCGGCGACATCGACTTTCACGGGCGAGGCCGCACCGGTGAGCAAATGATGGATTAAGGCACAGGCCGTCATGCCAGTGCCACAGGCCAGAGTCTCGTCTTCCACGCCGCGCTCATAGGTGCGGATGGCGATGTGTTGGGGACTGAGCACTTTGGCGAAATTGACATTCGTGCCCGCAGGCGCGAAGGCTTCGTGGTAACGCAACAGAGTGCCGTATTTCAGCACGTCGACGTTTTGCAGGTCCTCGACAAAAACGACCACGTGCGGCACGCCGGTATTGATGAAATGAATGCTTCCTTGTAAGCCATCGACCGGCAGATCAAGGTTCAGACGCAGATCATGCGGGGTCGACATGGCGATGCGGACATTTTCCTCCACCATGTGCGCGGAAAGCGTGCCGGCCATGGTTTCGAAGGTGACCACTTCCTTCGCTTCCTCATCCAAATGCGCGGTAAAACGGCCGAAACAACGCGCGCCGTTGCCACACATTTCCGCCTCGCCGCCGTCGGCGTTGTAGTAGCGAAACTTATAATCCGCGCCGTGTTCCGCGGGTTCCACGGCAAGCAAACCATCGGCCCCGACGCCGCGATGACGATCGCAAAGCGCGGCGATGGTGCCTTCGTCGAGCTGGATCGAGAGGTCGCGATTGTCAATGACGATGAAATCATTGCCCGCGCCGTTCATTTTGTAAAAGTGAAGTAGCATGGAAATTCGGCAACGGGTTTATTCGGAATTTTGAGGTCTTTCAAGCTCGCATTGTGAAATTGCGCAGGAATGCGGATCATGCCCGAGTTCTGTTTTGTTAGAAAAACTCACCAATCACCGAAAAGATTCATTTGCGGTGGATTGGCTTCGGGGAGTGATGGGGCGTTGCGGGTGTTTTTGGCTTTGGGGCCTTCTTTTTTTGCCTCGGGGCGGGTGGAGTGAAGTTCGAGGTGGCTGAGAATCGCTTTGGCTCGGTCGATCACCGGCTGCGGCAAACCAGCGAGACGGGCGACTTGGATACCGTAGGATTTATCGGCGCATCCCGGCAGGATTTTGCGCAAAAAGATGATTTCATCGTTCCACTCACGCACCGCAACGTTGAAATTCGCCACCGCCGCGCGGGTGTGGGTGAGGTCGGTGAGCTCATGATAGTGAGTGGCGAAGAGCGTGCGGCATGCCGTAAGATCGTGCAAATGCTCGGCCACGGCCCAGGCGATGGAAAGTCCGTCAAAGGTAGCGGTGCCGCGACCGATTTCGTCAAGGATGACCAAGGACGACTCCGTAGCATTGTTGAGAATGAGCGCGGTTTCATTCATTTCCACCATGAATGTCGATTGCCCGCGAGAGATGTCATCCGAGGCACCGACACGGCAGAAAATCCGATCTACTATGCCTATCGTAGCAGATTCCGCCGGAACATAGGCACCGATCTGCGCCATCACGGTGATCAGGGCGACCTGACGGATGTAGGTGGATTTCCCCGCCATGTTCGGGCCGGTGATGATATGCAGCAACGATTCAGGCGGACAGATGGAGGTATCATTCGGGACAAAAGTTCCGCCCACCATGGTTTGTTCCAGCACAGGATGGCGGCCATTCACAATGGAGAGCTGTTTTTCGGGCACGAGCCGCGGTCGCACGTGACGGAATCGTTGTGCTGTCTCAGCCAGCGAACACAGGACATCGAGTGTGGCAATGGCGGCGGCGCTCGATTGCAGGGCATCGAGATGCTCGCCGACCTTGGCGCGAAGTTGCAGAAACAGCTCGTATTCCAGTTGGCGCGAGCGCTCCTCGGAACCTAACACTTTTTGCTCCATCTCCTTCAGCGCTGGCGTGATGTAGCGTTCGGCATTGGCGAGGGTTTGCTTGCGGGTGTAATCATCGGGGACTTTGGCGAGCTTGGACGTGCTGATCTCGATGAAGTAACCGAAGACGTTGTTGAATTTGATTTTGAGAGTGTCGATGCCCGTACGCTGGCGTTCTGATTCCTGCAAGCGGGCGATCCAGCCCTTGCCATCACGGGAGATGCTGCGCAGCTCGTCGAGCTCGGCGGAATAACCGTCGCGAATGATACCTCCTTCCTTCAATGAGGTGGGAGGTTCCTCGGCGAGAGCCAGACGAAAAGCGCTGGTAAGGGCGGAAAAATCGTGGAGCTGCGCCACGATTCTTTGCGCTTGCGCGGGGACCTCGGGAAGAGAGCGCAAGTCCTCTTTGAGTGGCGGAATGCAGTCGAGGGAGACGGTCAATTGCTGCAGATCGCGTGCGTTCCCAGCACCCTGAGCCAAACGACTGGTGGTGCGCTCGATGTCACGGATTTGGCGAAGAGCCTCACGGCATTTTGACAATACGAACGGTTCCGTGATCAGGGCGCGGATGAGTTCCTGGCGCTCCTCTAACAGAGCAATGTTGCGCGAAGGGTGGAGAATCCATTCGCGAAGCAATCGCGCACCCATCGGGGTGTGAGTTTCGTCAAGCACGCCCAGCAGCGTATGCTCGCGACCCGAGCGGGAGTCCACCAGATCAAGATTCCGCTGGGAGGCGGCATCGATCAGCATGATTTCTTGCGATTCACGCACCCGCAAAGCGCGCACATGAGTGCAATTTCTACGCAATTGATGGATCAGATAGTGCAACACCGCCCCGGCGGCTCCTACGGCGGCAACGAGATCCGAACAACCGAAACCATCGAGCGATTGTACGGCGAAATGATCCAGCAACAACGGCAACGCCTGCCCCGGAAGGAACGCGTAGCCCTCGTAAGCAAGTGCGTTGGGTAGGGCACCGAAGACTGCGGTCTGATCCTCGGGAATGAGCAGCTCGGCCGGAGACAACCGGCCCAGCTCATCGCTTAATTGCGCCATGTCGGCATACTCTCCAAGCGTGAATTCGCCGGTGGAATGATCGATGCAGGCGAGCCCGATTTTTTTGCCCTGCTGGAAGACAGCGGCGAGATAGTTGGAACGCTGATGATCGAGCAGATTGATATCATCGATGGATCCGGCGCTTAGAATCCGGGCGATTTCCCGTTCGACAATCTTGCCTGGTTTCGGCTCGGAAGTTTGCTCGGCGATGGCCACCCGTTTCCCTGCCTTGACCAAACGGGCGATGTAGGACTCTGCCGCGTGCCAAGGGATGCCGCACATCGGCACCAGATTGCGTTTGGTCAGCGCGACATTGAGAATGGGCGCGGCGACCTTGGCATCCTCGAAGAACATCTCGTAAAAATCCCCAAGACGATAGAGCAGGATGATGTCTGCGGGCAGAGTGCGCCGCATGGCCTGGTATTGGGCCATCATCGGAGTAAGTTCGGTGCCGCTCATGTGCGGGGATTGTTACGCAACCATGCGGCAGATGAAAATCAGAAAGCGGCAAGAATGGGATTTTTTTCACGAAGCGTTCATGCCTCGGTCAACCTGTAACGCTTGCGGTAGTGCAGCGGTGTTTCGCCGATTTCGCGACGGAACAGCTGCACGAAAGAAGAGCCGTCGGCAAAACCGCAATCCAAAGCGATCTGGGAAATTTTGTCATCGGACTGGCTGAGCCGGTCGCAAGCAGCACTCATGCGCGTCTTGAGAATGAAAACTTGTGGACTGCAGGAAAAAGCTTGCTTGAAACGGCGCAGGAACTGACGCTCGGAAAGACCGACGATTTCCGCCAATTCGGCGACGTTGAGTCTTTGTCGGAAAGACGTGCGGATGATTTCGACAGCGCGGTCAATCAGGAGATAAGGCTTCAGGTTTTCCTTGGCACCGGTGTAACTGCGGGTCGTGCCCATCACACCGATCACGCGACGCTGTTCATCGAACACAGGGAATTTGTTTGTGACGAACCAATCGGGTATGCCGACACGGTTGAAAAAAAGTTCCACGATGTTCAGCTTGGGCTGTGCGCTGCGAATAACCGCCAAATCGTCGCGACGGAAATGTTCCGCCATGTGTGTCGGAAAAAGCTCAAAATCCGATTTGCCGATCATATCGTTTTCCTCATGAAAACCCAATCGCTCATAAAATGTACGACTTCCCGCAAGCAAGACGGAATCACTATTTTTGATGAAAAACGTGGTGTCAGGCAATTGATCAAACAAGTGGATCAGCGCATTTTCAGCCCCCACGGCAGAAAGCAGAAGGGATTTTTGGCTTTTTAAAAAATTGTCCGATTTCATATATTAAAAGACATAGCGTATGACACAAGTGAAGTCTACTTTTTTCATGCCCAAAGCCTAATCTGCACAATCGATCCCAGCAGCACGCCAACTGCTGCGCACGTGCCAACAGAATCAAATAACAGCAAAGCAACCATAAAACCATTGGATAAAAACTCATGAAAAGTAAAATCAACACCATGCGGAACGCATTTCCTGCCTTCATCAGTTTGGCATTCGTGTTTTCATCACCTGTAAGGGCCCAGAATGGCACTTGGTCGGGAGATGTCACGGGAGGCACCTGGGACAGTTCTGCCACGAATTGGACAGGCGTAACCGGCAACAGCTGGGATGCGACTACAGGACTGGGCAACACGGCAACTTTCAATACCTCCGGCTTAGAACTGAGCGTAAGCGGCACTGTAACGACAGCAGGTGTGATTTTCAGCCAACCTGCTTCACTCAGTGGCGGAACGATCGCCTTGGGAACATCGGGCATGAATGCCTCCACTCTATCGAGCGGCACCATCAGCATCGCCAGCGGAATTTCCCTCGCCTCGCGTCAGACATGGAACGTCGGCACCGGTGCGACATTGGCCCTGACATCGGGCGCCTTTGCGCGGAGCGCGGGAGCCAGCCTGAATTTGTCAGGGGGCGGCACCGTCAGTTCCTCTCTGACGGGACTGGCGAATGATGGATCAAGCGGCGGGGGTATGCTGGGAGCGTGGGCGACCACGGGCACCGGTGTGAGCACACGTTTTGCCACTCTGAGCAATGGCAATGTGGTGGGTTACACCGGAGCAACGGCAGCGGCGAACTTTGGATGGTCGGGCACTGCAACAATCAATTATGACGTAGCTGCAGCGACAGGAACCTTGGGTTTGTCACGCACGGCTAACACCGTTCGTTACACCGGAGCTGCCGAAACGGTTACATGGGGCAATAGCGCATCCAATACAACCTTGACCCTTAACGGTTTGTTAAACACGGGCACCGGCACCTTAACGATTGCCAAGGGAGGAACCGGCACAGGTACCGGCTTGGTTGTGGGATCAACGGGAACTTTGGTAATCAATGCAGCGAGTGCCGACATTACCGTCAGCGCCCCAATTTTGAACAACGCTTCTGCATCCTCTCTTGTCAAAGATGGTTCAGGAATCGTCACTCTTTCCGGCAGTGGCAATTTGAGTGGCAGTTTGTTTATCAATGCCGGCACACTGAGAGCAGCTCTGGGCAGAAACGTTCTTTCCCCCACAACGAGTTCACTCGGCAATCCCATGGTGGCACGCGACATTGTGGTAAACAATGGCGGCACCTTGCAGTTCACCGCGGGTGATGCTTTGGGTAGTGCAACTACGACACCCGTGGCAACCCTGATCATCAATGCTGGAGGAACGATCAGCAACAGTGGCACTGTGTTCACCAGCCTTGGCCCTGTGATCATGAATGGTGGAACACTGACAACACTGGGCGGCGCTGCTGCCGGCTACCAATCCTTCAACCTCATGGGGTCGGTGACTGTAGGCGGAATCAGCCCCTCGACCATCTCAGTGACCGGTGCCGGCAATGCCAACAACGGATTTCACTTGCAAACAAACACAACATTCAACGTGGCGGATGTGACGTCGTCCGCGGCATCCGATCTCACGGTTTCGGCCCCACTGATCAATCGGAACCAAACTTTGGGCGGTAATGGCGGCTTCACCAAGTCCGGCGCTGGCACCATGACGCTCACCGCTGCCAATACTTTTTCCGGCAATGCGGTGGTATCGGCTGGAACCCTAGTCCTGGGGGTCAATGGCGGCAACCCGCAATTCGGCACTTTGGAAAACTCTGCACTGCTGAGCATCGAAGCGGGTGCCGCGGTGCGAGTTTGGGGAGCAAATGCTTTCAAAGGCTGGAGTGGAGGCACGCAGGCGGTAACAATCAATGGTGGCGAATTAATCTTGGCTGATGGCGTTACAGAAAATGGAAACCATGGCTTGGCGGCACTCGTTCTGAATGGTGGCACCATATCAGGTGCGGGCAACGTGGTATGGGGCGGCTTCAATTTGATTGGCAATGTTTCCGTCACAGATGACTCCACCATCAGCGCCACCAACACCAACACAGCAAACACTACGCAAGTTGTTACCGTGGCGGAGGGCAAAACTTTGCAATGGACGGGTAACATCATCAATGGCAACAACAATGCTTGGACGACGGCTTTGACATTTGCGGGCGCGGGGACCACCGTACTAAGCGGTAACAACACCCACTCAGGTGTGACAACCATTAGCGGTGGCACCTTGCGAGTGGGAAATGGCTCCACGACTGGCAGCCTGGGTTCTGGCGCGGTGGTAAATGATGCGGCATTGGTGTTTCATCGCAGCGATGACATCACGATTTCGCAATCGATCAGCGGCACTGGTTCGGTAGAAAAGACCGGATCCGGCGCTCTGACTATCGCCAATGACATGGCTTACAGCGGTGCGACAACGGTGAGCCAGGGCAAGTTGATTCTTGATCCGGCATCGGGTTCACTGACAGGCACTTCAGCATTGGCACTGGCAGAAGGCACCACGCTATCCCTCAAGAGCACCGCAGCAAACCGCTTGCAAAGCGTGCCAGAATTGACGATGAACGGCGCCACGCTTGAGCTGGCCATTTTGGGAAGCAATGTAGACCAAATCGCCGTTACAAGCTCAGCGAGTTTTTCCGGAACCAACACCCTCAAGTTGAGTGGCAACGCCGCGCCGGGAACCTACACGCTCATTTCTTCACCTTCTGCTTTATCCGGCACATTCACCTTGGATACCAGCGGCGTGACTCCAGGATTCACCACTCTTTCCGGAGCGGTTTCAGGAAATGATTACGTGCTCACAGTGAGCGGCTCCCCGCTACCCGCAACTGCCTATTGGACAGGAGATATCAGCAACAACTGGTCGGACTCCTCACTAGCACCGATCAACAGCAACTGGGCCACAGACGCAGCGGGAACCACAGACGCATTACAAATCCCCAGCGTGGGAACCGACGTGATCTTTGCATCCACAAGTTCCGTTAACAACACATCCGAACTGTCGTCCAACATGTCCGTCGACAGCGTCACTTTCGAGTCGGGCAATTTCTCCATCGGAGGGACCAATTCTCTCGCATTGGTCACCACGAACGCGAATGGCCATGCTTTGGAAGTCAAGGCTAACGCCACAGCTCATTTGTCCATGGGCGCATCGGCCTGGAGCGGTTCCACTCATATCGAGGAAGACGGCACTCTTCTTGTAGGTACGTCAACGGCACTGGGCAATGCCGATGCACCCTTGTCGGTGAATGGAACATTAACCCTCAATGCCAACGTGACGAAAGGTGATTTGACGGGCAGCGGATTGATCAATGCCAATACGGCATCAACAATGCAAGTCACATCGACCCTCGGCTCGAGCTTCAGTGGCATCTTCGAAGACGGTTCCGCCGCCCTTTCCCTAACGAAAACAGGCGCAGGTATGCTCACCTTGCTGGGTACATCAACACACACCGGTGTGACAACCGTGGCAGCAGGTCAACTGGAAATCGGCGATGGCAATACTTCGGGCGCTTTGGGTTCGGGTTCGATCACAGTCAACGCTGGCGGGATTTTGTCTTGGAATCGCTCGGATGACATTACCATCGCCAATAACATCAATGGTGCTTCTGCCAATGTTGTGCAAAATGGATCTGGTGCCTTGACCTTGTCCGGCACCAATAATTTTGCGACAGCAGGAGGCAGCGGGCTTCTCGTGAACAACGGATCGATCATTTTGGGTTCAGAGTCCGCGGTTCCCACCAATGTTGTGATTGGCGTTCGCAATGGGCTTTTCGATTTGAATGGATACAGCATCACCGCCGGCTGGCTCGATGGCACAAGCACTGGAGTGGTGACCGATCAGTCCGGCACAGCAGGCACCACGACCCTTACGCTCAACGTAACCTCCAATCCTTTGTGCGCAGCTTCCATCAATGACGGCACGAATGGTCGTGTGCTGGGACTCGTGAAATCCGCTACAGGCACACAAACACTCAGCGGAAACAGCAATTTCAGCGGCGGCACAGAGTTACGCGGCGGATTGCTGCAAGTGAATTCCAATACGGCACTGGGAACGGGAACCGTAGTGGCTCCAGGCAACAATGTTGACATCACGCGTTTGCAATTCGGCCCTGATGTGACCTTTGCGAACAACATCGAGTTGGGAACTCCCACCCGCACCAATTTCAATGGAGCGATCAGTGTTCCAGGAATCAATGATTCCGCAACCTTGACGGGGACGATCCTAATCAAGGCTTCCGGTCTGGTCGGAGGAACGGTCAATGGTGGCACATTCTATGGTCCGACTGGCACAGGTTTACTGACGCTTGCAGGCGCGGTGAACACCGACAGCAACAGCACTGTGGCATTGGTTAGGGGAGGGAATGTGCGGGTTAGCACTGCTGGAAACGCGACCAACTGGCGAAATGAAGGCGCACTGAGTTTGGGAGCAGAAGGAGCACTCAACTCAGGTGCTTCCGTTGCGATGGCCGGCAGCAATGCTGCGTCCTACGATCTGAATGGCTTCTCTCAGACACTTGTAGGCATTGGCAGCAGCTTGGCGCACAACTTTGCCGCCACGATCACCAATTCGTCCGCTACTGGCGCTACCTTGACGCTGAACACCAGCGACACGGCTGACTACGCCACGGTGGTAACCGGCTTGTCGATCGGATCCGTAGGGGTGAACTTGCTGGATGCCAACACGGTGATAGCCGGTAATTTGTCACTCATCAAACAAGGTGCAGGTACTCTTCAACTGCAAGGTCCCAGCACCTTTACGGGCGATCTCACGATCTCTGCCGGCACGGTGATTGCTGATCGTGCGAACAACGCCAATAACCCGACAAATAGCTGCATGGGCAATCCTCTGGTTAGCCGTTCGATTGTCGTTGAAGCGGGCACCACCTTGAGAATGCAGCAGGGTGACATCCTCGGTAGTGCCACCACAGTACCTGTTGCCACATTGGTCGTGAATGCGGGTGCAACTGTCATCAACAATGGCAATAACTTCAACACCTTCGGCCCAATTCAGCTCAATGGCGGAACACTCACCACTTCTGGTGGCGCGATTGCAGGATACCAATCCTACAATCTACTTGGCACGGTGACGGTGGGTGGCTCATCGCCATCGAACATTTCGGTGACCGGCGAGGGCAATGCATTCAACGGCTTCCACCTCGATACCTCGACAACGTTTGATGTCTCTGATGCCACGGCCGACAGCGCGGCGGATCTGGTGATCACAGCACCTTTGATTGATCGTAATGCAAGCCTCACCGGTGCAGGCGGTCTGAACAAAAGCGGAGCGGGGACGATGTCGATTCAAACAGCGGCAACCTACACCGGCGACACCCAGGTACAAGACGGGATTTTGAGTTTGGCACAAACCTACCTCGCCGATGGCGCGGACGTTCGCATCATCGGATCCAGCAAGTTAAATCTTGCATACTCCGGAACCGATACAGTGCGGGCGTTCTACATCGATGATCAACTGCAGTATACCGGCGTCTGGGGTGCAATTGGTTCCGGAGCACAGTATGAAACGACAGCCATCACCGGTTCCGGCACAATCACTGTGACCAGTGGGGCCACTCCTCCTGGATACACGTCATGGGCTCAGACCAATGGTCTCACAGCTGGCGTCAACGATGGCATGAGCGCCGATCCCGATCAAGATGGTTTGGTCAATCTACTGGAATACACGCTCGGTGGAAATCCACTCGGCTCATCGCAATCTGGAACTCCTGTCGCCGTTCCGAATGGGGCAAATCTATTGCTCACCTTCAAACGACTAGACCTGTCCGAGACCGATACCACGATGACGATCCAATACTCAACGGACCTTGGAATCTGGACAAACTTCGTCACCCTTGGCGCGGAATCTGCCGGTGCTGTGACGATCGTCGAAAATGGCCTAGGGCTGGATGATGTTACGGTGGCGATACCGCTCAGTAACGCCGTCAACGGCAAATTGTTCACCCGTGTGAAAGCGGAAAAATGAACCAAGGACAGCGACTCCTGATGACCGCATTCCAATGAGATCAAAATTATTCGTCCGTCTCAAGGTGACGAAATAAATCCCGAAACAAAAACAAAATCAAACGCCCGTCCTGATGTGCAGGACGGGCGTTTTTCATTTGAAAAACAGTTTGATGCAGATGGTTGGAATTACAGCCGCAATCCATCATCGCGGACTTTCCTTGATACGGTTTGCCAAAAATTGATACCGAAATGGCGAGAAGGATTCTCCTGCTCAACCGGATCCGGATCCTCCTCTGCCCGTCCCTATGGTACAAGAGACAAACAGGCAGAGACAGGTATCCTAACCGCTCATGCTTTTGAAAAGTCGAAATTCCTGCACAAACTTTTGGCAATCCGTATAATCAGTGATCATCATTGCAGATCACAGATTTATGTCGAATGATCCGCGTAGTTGGAGAGTTCGCAAAGAAGGGTGCAGGGAAATGGGCAGGAGTCACCCTGTACGGCTTCCTCGCATATTCTGCCCCTCTGCTTTGCGTTGGAATTCCGTTCCCGTATTTCTTCGGTATCAATTTTTTGACAAAGAGTCCAAACGGGCGCGGATCACTCCTCTTTTTTCATCCATACCGGAGCGGTAACAAACCATACCAGCGTGGCGGCCATCATCAGATTCTTCACCATATTGAGATCCTTGAGGGAGTCGTTCATGAAAAGAACCGGAGGTCCGATCACGAGTGCCAGAGAGGCGTAGCCGACATACATTGCTAATTTTTTCATGAGCGGATTGAATTACGATTGGGAAGTTTTAAGAAAGCATTTGGCAAGAATCACATAGAGCAAGCCTGCGGAAATCCAAACGGGCAACGTCATGTAGGAGGGAAACACGCCTTGCACTTTGTAAAAATAGGCGCCAACGGCAACAGGAAGCAACCAGGAGGTAAAGGCCACAACATTGAAGCTAGAGCCGGTTTTTTCCGCCCAGAAACCGGGAAATCCACAGCGCTTGGACAACCAGAAGTCCACAAACAAAATGGCTCCTACCGGGGCAAGAATGGTGCCGTAAATGCCCACGAAGTCGAGCAGGGTCATGGCGAATTTAGGAAACAAACCGGCGATGATGCAGAGCGTCCCGGCAAGAACCGTGGCGCCCACCCGGCCGAGGGAAGGAAACAAACCTTGAAATGCGAGTCCCGCGCGGTAGAGTGTAGGATTGGCCGTGGTCCATCCGGCGATCACGACGCAGATCAATCCGGGAATACCGACGGCGTCATTGACCATGGTACCGAGCGAAACGCTCTTGGCGAGCTCATTGCTACCCATTTGTTTGCCCCAGTAGACCAGTAGCAGGGCGGCGCACAGCCACGCAACGCAATGGCCGAGAAACATGCCCGAAGAGGAAGCCCATCCGGCATTGGAATTCTTCGCAAAACGCAATACGGAGAGATCCGCCATACCCACATGCATCGCAGCATTGCAAAACCAAGCAAAGAAAAACACCGCCCAAAAGCCTTTGGTAGCGACTACGTCTTTGGCCGGAGTCAGCGCTGCTACTACATCTGTAGTATCAAGTTTACCCAGGATCACAAAAGCGCTGGAAAGGAAGATCAGGAACATCCAGGGTGCCGCGATTTTTCCAACCCGTGCGACCAGCCCGTAGCCCTTCATGGCAACGAAAGTCATGGCCACACCGATCAGCACCACCAGAACGCACCAAGTGAGGTTCGGCGGCATGGAAGTGGTAAAATTGACTTCTTCCACGGATTTCATGAATGGTCCGAACGCCGTGGCGGAGACCGTGATCATCGATCCCGCCAAGAAGCAAAACAACACACCGTTGGCGATGTTGTAGATGTTCACCAGACTGCGCCCCGTGATTTTCTCGAGTTGATGATAGAGCGTGAAACGTGCACGAGTCGCGATGGGCGCTGTGATGTAACGCCATGATAAGACCGCGGCGAGATTGCCGAGAATCAAACCGAGGATCAGAGTCATGCCTCCGACACCCCAATTGATCAAAAACAACGGTCCGATGAGGAACTCGGTGCCTGCGGTGTGTTCTCCGGCATACATGCCCCAGAAAGCGCCATGGCCTTTCTGAGCCTTGGCGGGCACGGCTTCACGTTCGTATTCGCCACCTGCACTGGTGGCATCATTTTCTTGTTCTTCAGTCATGGGTTTTGGTTTGTGGAAATCAAATCATGCGTAGCTGGAACCGGAGGTCAAACCGAGAGCTTGTCGGCGCGCCGTGCGCTCGGTGGCAGCTGCCGCTTCATAGCCGCTGGCACGATGCGCGGCAAGGGGATCCGTTGGCAGGTCGTGAGACTTGCGCCAGTCGGCAATCACACCGCTAACGTCCGCATGGAAGGCTTTTTTCAAACACATCTCGGCATCGATGATGCGACCTTCGGCCTGATAGCGCACCATCGCCTCGTGATCCACCATCGCCGCTTTGACATAGAGTTCCTGCGCGGTCGTGACAGTCTGGATCATCGCCTCGATCTTGGGCTTGAGGTTGTGCGATTGGTCGATCATGTATTCGATCTTCGGATAAACGCCGCCACGCTCCCAAGCGTAAAAATGGATCTCATGGAAAATGCGGAAAATCTGATAGGGATCGATGGAACCAAGGGTGAGGTCGTCATCGGCATACCGTCGATCGTTAAAGTGGAAACCGCCTAACATGTTTTCATCAAGCAACCACGCAACGATTTGCTCGATGTTTTGTGAGAGATAGTGGTGACCGGTATCGACCAAAACTTTTGCCTGTGGTCCGGCGATTTTCGCCATCATGTAGGCCATGCCCCAGTCCGCAAGATCGGTTTGATAGAAGGCGGGCTCAAAAGGCTTGTATTCCACCAGTAGCACCTGATCGGGATCGAGGTGTTGATGAGCCTCGCGCAGGGCATACTCAAAACGGTGCTTCCGCGCGCGGATGGAATCTTGGCCGGGATAGTTCGTGCCATCGGCAAACCAGAGTGACACAGCGCGGCTGTGCAGTTCCTTGCCGAGGGCGATGCTATCGCAAATGTGCTTCGTCGCCATCGCGCGAACCGCTTCATCTGGGTTCGCGACACTGCCAAGTTTGTATTCCTGATCTTGGAACAAATTGGGATTGATCGAGCCGATACGCACGCCGTGTTGGGAAGCGGCCGCAGCAATCTCCGCAGCTTTGCTGAAGTCGGGAAAATCCCACAGCACGTGTGTCGCTACCGTAGGGCAGCATCCCGTGAGACGATGCACTTGCCCAGCATCCGCGAGCTTGTCAGGCATGTCGATGGCCGCAGCCGGTTGATGGAATTTGCCAAAACGCGTTCCGGTATCGGCATAGCCCCAGGAGGGCGTTTCAATGAAAAAATTTTCGAGCGCTTGAAAAGCATGGGTTTCGGCAGAAGTCATAGCGAATGCGGTAAGGGGTGACCCGTTTTATGATACGTTTCCTATGTTTTGGCAAGCCAAAACCGTTTTTTCTCCTTTGCGATCGATGATGCAGCGAACATGATCGTGGCACTCTCCTGTCATGAGCAAATTCGAAAACCAACTCAGTCGATTTTTGAGTCTGGTATTGCGTCATGACCCTCGCTCCATCGGCTTGTCGCTCGATGAAAAAGGATGGGCGAAACTGACCGACTTGATCGACTGCATGAAAACGCACGGCAAGAAAGTGGATCACGCAATGATCGTGCGTATCGTGGAAACCAGTGACAAACAACGGTTCCGCCTCTCCGATGACGGCTTGTCGATCCGCGCGAACCAGGGGCACTCCATCGACATCGACCTGAAGCTGGAGGAGAAATCCCCACCGCAGTGGCTCTATCACGGCACCGCCGCGAAATCACTGCCCGCCATCGTGCGCGAGGGGTTATGCAAACAATCGCGCCAACATGTGCATCTCAGCGTCGATCGAGCCAGCGCGAAAAAAGTCGGCGCCCGTCACGGCAAGCCCGTGGTATTGGAAATCGCTGCCCAGCTCATGGTCCAACACGGCTATCGGTTTTACCAAGCGGAATACGGCGTTTGGCTCACCGATCACGTACCGCCCGATTACCTGAACCAGCGTTTTAGTTGACAAAGGGCTCCTAGAAAACACTGGCAATCGCATGGACTTCATCTGTCCCAACGGGACAACTCATCTCAGCCCACGATGCAATCGTGGGTTTAGCCCCCTCCTCTCCCTGCGCGTCCCAACGGGACGCTTCATCATGCGTCGATCTTAATTCCGATGGTGACCTGTAATCGATGATTTTTTTGCTGGAAAGATTGGGTCGATTGGCACGGGCAGGTCTCCCGATGAAGCGTCCCGTTAGGACGCAAACAGAAGATTGGTCCGGTTACCCATGGTTTCACCAAGGGCGCCTCATGAATCGTCACGTTGTGACGAAGAATGAACAACCATTTCAGCGGTCACAACGAAATGACGCAACTGCTGTAACGCCTCAAATCTCTGAGCAAAGCAGCTCGCAGCGGAAGACTTTTCTCGTTTCCTGCTTTTCCTGCGCAGCAAATTGGCTCACTCCGAACCCATGGAGTTCACCACCTGCACCCAGGGCAGAAAAGACGCGAATGCGTGAATGCCTAGTGCGACGCCCTGCATCAGAAGTGAAAAGGCAACCGGAATCGCCCCCTTGCGATCGCACCAAGCGAAAAGGATGGTGGAAATCATCAACACCACGAAAAACAGCAAAGTGATCAAAGGACTGGCCACCAAGATGCGGGAAAGCGTGGGCAACGTGGCACCGAGTTCACTCATCAGCTCTGCCATGCGGGGCAGCAAGCCCATGAAAAACAATTCCGGCAGAAACAACAAGATCGCTAGCACAGTGACGAGACAGGGGTAACGCAGGTCGCTTGGCGCCTTTGGTTCGGATGGTATCATGGCTCCATTCTGTCAGGTGGAGACCATTTGGCAAGGAGAAGCCGCGTAGCATCGTGCGCGCGGATGTGTCTGTCGACTGCTCTCCGACATTGGCCTGAAATTGCCTCAGTGTGGCACGTGAGGACGCACGGCTTCGGCCAACAGTTTGTATCCCGCATCGTTGAAATGAACTTGATCGGCGACAAAAAGTTCCGGCCTGACCTTGCCATCGGCATCGAGGGTGATGGACGCGGCGTCGATGAAGATGAGATTTTTGTTTTTCTTGGAATAATCCGCGATGGCCGCATTGAGCTTATCACCCTCGGGCTTTTCGTTCCAGCGCGCCGGCGTGGGACAGAGAGCGATGTAGGCGATGGGCACCTCCAGAAGTTTCGCTCGAATGTTGCTGACGAAAGTTTTGTAGTCTTCAAACACCTCTTCGGCGGATTTTCCGGCATGGATGTCGTTGCCTCCTGCACGGAGAAAAATCATTTTCGGTTCATAAGGAAAAATCATCCGATCGGCGAAATGCGTGCTGTCAGCGATTTCGTTACCGCCGAAGGCGCGGTTGAGAATGGTCACTCCGGGGAAATCCGTGGCGAGGGATTTCCAGCGGACTATCGTCGACGAGCCGATGAAGAGCAACGCATGTTTCGGCGGCGGGTTCGTGGCGTCGCTTTTTTCGAACGCAACGATGCTTTTTTCCCACTTCGCGAAGTCATGTGGCTTCTTCTCGGCAGGCGACTCGGCCCCCGCGAAAGTCATCATCATGAAGAAGGCCATCAGAGAAAACGGGTTGCGCATCACACTCATACGGAAGCCGATCTCCCTACATTTCAACCATTGCCGATGAGGCGATTACCCGGCCATTTTGACAATTTTCCGCGCTTCCTGCTTTTCCTCAGCAGAAAAATCCGCCACTCTCCGGCCATGTCCGATTCCACATCCGCACTCCGCTCTCTTTTGTTAGAAAAATCCGTCCGCACCGGCACCTTTACCTTGGCCTCGGGAAAAACCAGCGATCTCTACATCGACTGCCGGGTTACGACTCTCGATGCGAATGGCGCCAACCTCGTCGGCGAGGTCGGCTGGGCCGCAGTGAAACAATACATCGCAGCGCATGGCCTGCACATCGATGCCATCGGCGGCATGACCATGGGTGCAGATCCCATTTCACTCTCCATCGGCATGTTTTCCGCGCGCGCGAATCCCGCCGCACCACTTCAGGTCTTCACCGTGCGCAAAGAGCCCAAGGGACATGGTCGCGGCAAGCAGATCGAAGGGAACTTTTCTTCAGGAAATACGGTGATCGTAGTAGATGACGTCATCACCACCGGCGGCTCGACCTTGAAGGCCATCGATGCCATCGAAGCCGAGGGCGGGAAAATCGCCTTTGCACTGGTGCTCGTAGATCGCGAGGAAGGCGGACGCGCCGCCATCGAGGCACGGGGCATCCCCGTGCTGGCGCTCTACACACGCGGAAATCTGTTAGATTAAGTTTCAGCCCATGATCTCGCGCTGCAAAGAGAAATACGCACCCTCCGCTTTGTTGCGGCAGTATCTGCATCGCTTTGCACGGCAAATCGAGATCCCCATGGTTTACGATGATCTTTTCCGCTTCCAGGGAGTCGTTCCTTACGAGGATCCTTTCGGAAACGAGACCTTGTGGATGACCGCCATGTATCCGCAGGATCTGCGGCCCTCGCTGCACGCGCGTCTCATCCGCATTTACACCGAGCTCAAGATCGGTGGTGAAAGCGGCTTGCACGAGCACTTGTGTGTGGATCGCATCGACTTCGGCGAGTTCGGCAATTCCAAGCCCTTCCGCATCCGCATCACCAACCTCTACAACGACAACTCGGATTATTTCTATGTCAAACAAGCCGATGCCTCGCGCATCTACGGCTTGGAACTGGAGCACATCCTTTCGCCGAACCGTATCAACTACCTCGTCAACGGCAACACGTTGATCGAGGAACACATCGCCGGTGTGCCGGGAAATGTGTTCCAACGGGAACACTTGCGTCGCCCCGAGCTCAACCGCGTGCGGATCGCCAAGGAATTCACGAAATTCAACGAGCGCTGCTTCATCCGTTTGTTAGGTGATATGCGCAGTGTGAATTACGTGGTCGACATCACTCCCGACTTCGAGGAAGTGCAGTATCGTGTGCGCCCCATTGATTTCGATCAACAATCTTACGAAGGTCCGGGCCGCACCTACCTTGCCTATCATTTTGATTCGAACCGCGCCGTGACCAAACTCGCCTTCGGTGAACTCAACCGCCGCACCATCGAACAATACGTCGAGGAAGAGCGCGCGCAAATGGCCCGCCGGGCCCGGGTGGAAAGCACGCGCCTCAAAGCTGTGCTGGGCATCATGCGCCGCGAGGAGCTCGCCCCGCGCAGCCACGTCATTCGCCTCGCCAAGGACCTGATGAAATACCACAAGACCGACATCTTTCACGACTGTGAAACCATGGGCGAACTCACCGCCGTACATGTCATGCACATGCTGGGAATGAGCGATTGAGCCGCAAAAGAAAGAGATCGCTTTTGAAATTCATCCGATTTCCCTTGAATAAAACAACCGCATCGTGCATCGTATCCCTTAGACAGCAAACGGGGGCGTTCTGGTTTCGACGGGATGTTTGACGCGCTGACTGCACGTGGAGGTTGATCGGTTGGCCTCCTTAAAAGCCGGTCAAAACAAATAAATGCAGACTCTAACGAGCTCGCACTGGCTGCTTAATTGACGGCCACGTCTGAACCCTGACGCCTGTTGGGGGGGAAGGCGACACTTAACAGGCTGGGCATGAAGTCGGGGAACCGGACGGATTGCTGAGAAACAACAGGTCTCTAGGAAAGCGACGCCGCATGAGGGCCGAGTTTCTCCGAATCACCGACCCCATGCTAAACGTGTAGAAGTCATCGCCGACGGCGTCTCGGACAGGGGTTCGACTCCCCTCGCCTCCACTTGTTGGTATTTTTTCTGGGCATTTCAAAGCCTGCGCCTGCGGCGTAGCAGAGCCACGGAGCCGAGTGCGGCCAGAAGAGTCGTCGTTGTCTCGGGAATGATCACAGCATTAAGACTACCTTGGGTGAAATAGGCTTTCCTGCCATCACCAAGGTCATAGGCGGTTTCGGGAGAAACATAAGCCGTATTGCCAAAATCGACCGTAAAGGCTCCTTCGATCAACTTGTATGTTCCGACGGCCGCGGTTGTCCAATCCCAACCGACAAGATTCTGAAATGTCAAATTTTCGAGCGCCAGCGTGCCACCGGTGATTCGTAAAATTCCCGAACTGCTGCTGCCCATGGTCGCGCCCGTGAGGTCCAGGATCCCGCCCGAACGGATGGTCAGGCCGTTGTTCAACGCACCGCTCGTTCCGGCGCTGCCAATAGCGCCACCGGCATCAACTGTTACCGCACTGTTGGCGAGAGCTCCCGTCACATAGAGAGTGCCGGCACTCACCATGGTGGCCCCGGAATGCGTGCTGGTAGCCGGCATGGTCAACGATCCTGCTCCGCTCTTGTTCAGCGCGCCGGTTCCGGAAAAAACTTTGTTGAACACAAAAGAGCCATCACCGGTAAAATTCAGCGATGGATTGTCGTTGTAAACGAATGCCGTATTGCCATCACCACTGGAATCAAAACTCCATATTTTACCGGCATCCGCTTGAAACGTGGCTCCGCCGGCATTGACCGTGACACCCCTGCCATAAGTCGTGCTCTCCGTCATGCGAATGGTTCCGCCATTCATCACCAATCGCGCTGCCGTATTGGCCAAACCTCCGAGCGATGCGGACGTTTCACCATAGCCCCAGTTTTGCAATTGCAGCACCCCACCGGACCCTACGGTGACGACCGCAGAGCCGTTGAATCCTCCGCGATAGATTCCTCCGCCGTTGGCGATCGCAAGGGTTCCCGAAGTCACCGTCGTATTACCGGAAAAAGTATTCGCTCCCGTAAGACTTAACGTGCCGGTATTGGCCTTGCTCAGCGCACCGCCGCCCGAAATCACACCAGCAAGAGTTTGATTGCTGCTGGAATTGACGAACAGCGTGTTGGCATTGCTGATATTGGCCGTATGGTTGCCGCTTCCCAGCACGCCTGACCCACCGATTTGCAAGGTGCCGCCACCACTGATGGAAATGGCGCCTCCGAAGGAATTCTGACCCGTGAGAATCAAATTTTCACCTGATACCTTCGTAAATGCTCCGCTACCAGAAATCACTCCGGAAATGGTATTGGTGTTGCCCGTGCTACCATTCCAAGTGAAATTCGCCCCGTTGCCGATGGAGATCGACACACTCGAAGTATTGCCACTGCCACTCAAAAAAGCACTGCCCACGGCATTGTCCGCCAAACTGATGCTCGAACCCGCGCCACCGATCGCATTGGCATTCTGAAATCCGATATCACCATTGCCCGTGCCGGTGAAATTCCAGTTCAACCCACCTCCCGAGTTGTTCGCGCTCACGGTCATCCGACCGGCGCCTTTTTTGGTGATCAATCCGGCGCCTGACAAGGCATTGGCAAGAGTGAAACTGTCCGAACGCTGGAAAATGATTTCCGCACCAGCTGCCACCGAGATCGTGCCGCTCCCCAAACTGCCTGTCGTGCTGCCATTGCCCACCTGAAGCACACCTCCCGACACCGTGGTTGCGCCAGTGTAGGTGTTGGCATTGGTCAAAATCAGTGTCCCTGCGTTGGATTTCGTCAACGTCGCAGCACCGCCCAAACCGCTGCCGGAGAACGTATAGGTATTCGCCGCGTTTTGCACTGTCACCGCACCAGCAGCGATGCTTGTGGACAGGGTGATAGCGGCGTTACTGGCAATATTGCCGAACACCGCACTGTCACCATCGTAAAATTTCAAGTCACCCCCCGACCAATTTTGATTCGCCCCGGTGTTGTCCCAAGTGCCTGATGTGATGTTCCATGTTCGGACAGCCGTATTCCCCGTGGTAAACACCACCTTTTGATTCAACGTGTCATTGCTAAAGCTGCCGCGCCAAGCAGCAGTGAGGTTCGCCAAACCGGTCAAACCAACAGCCCCGTAGGTAATGACGTCGTAGGCTGTATTCGCCGCTGTAGGATTCGACAAAAACGTTACCGATGTCGTGCCGCCGATCGTCACTCCGTTCGCCACGAGTCCCGTGTAAGTATTGCCTCCAGCTAACAAAATCCCCGCCCCTGCCACCGTGGTGAATGATCCGGTCGTGCTGCCACCGCCGGAAATGATGCCAGCTGCCGCCAGTGAAATGTTCGAGGTAAGAGAACCGGTAAGGTGCAATCGACCCTGCCCGACCGTCGTCGCTCCACTGTAGGTGTTGGCTCCGGAGACAGTGACAATCTGCGTATTGGAACCGGTGACTCCTCCGCCGATCCGCAGTGAGCCAGTGCCGGAAACCGTATTGCCAAACGTCCAGGTATCGCTACGGGAGAGCGTGAGTATGCCATTGTTCACGACGACAGCCGTGCCCAACGAGCCCCCGGTTCCCGCACCTGTTGTCGTGTCGTTGCCACTGACACCACCGATCCGCACACTCGTCAAACGTCCGGAAATCCCGTTTTCTGTGGCTCCACCAATGGTCACGGTGCCGGACATCGTATTGGCACCTGTGAGGATGAAGCCCAAGTCGTCGTTATTAAAGGAGTCGGTGGCACCGGTTTCACGAAACACGACATTTCCCGAACCACTGATGACTCCATTCAGCTTCAAAAACCTGCCGCCACCACTAAAAATCTGTTGATCAATGCTCGAGGTCGCCGAGGCGGCCAAGGTCATGGCTGTGGTCCATGTCCAACTTCCTTGAGAACCGGAAATCCCACCCACCGCCAGAGTACCTCCATTCAGCGTGATCGCATCAGCCGCCGTATTGCTTCCCCAGGCTGTCGCACCATTGCGCAGACCCCGCAACGTGGTGCCGCTGTTCACCAACCACTTCCCGGCGAACCCGGCATATCCGGCGGCATCAGAAAAACCGCTACCACCACCTTGGTTGGCATCCACCACACCACCACCTGCCACCGTGATCACAGCCGAGGCACTGTTGCCATCCACATTCGCATTGGCCGCCCCTGTGCCAGACGTGCCCAAACGCAGATTTGTTCCAGAGCCGATGTTCCAAGTTTGCGATACATTGAAGTTCAGGGTCGCGGCATTAATCACCAAATTCTGATTGGCTCCCGATAAATCAATGCCTGACGAACCGATGGTCAAACTGCTACTGGCCACCGCGCTGCCCGTGCCGCCGATCGAAACCAATCCCGCCGCGGTGCCGGTGATCGTTCCGATGCTGATGCCTTGCCACGTCAAAGCAGATCCGGGCAATACCGCACTGAGACTTCCTGCCGTATTGTAGGTGCCAGACCAATTCGCCAGGTTGCCACTCCCGGGTGCCACGTCGCCTACCCAACTCACGCCCAGACCAAGCGCCGAGGTATTATCGCCTTTCGTAACCGTCTGCGCCCACGCTATTGACGAACAGGCATGGAATAACGCAATAGTGGTGGTTAGAAAAAGATGATTGGTTCGGATTTTCATAACGAATCAACAGAAAAGAGCACAACCGTTTTGTGGTTTTAACGTTGCAAATTACCAACTTTACCGATGTTACCGCCATAGAAAACTAAAGGTTTTCTGAACCAACCAGTTTGGTGATTAGAAAATGATCAAAAAAGCGGCCGCCCCCCGGAGGAAGCGGCCGCTGTGTCTTTGGTGACCCTGATTCTTACTGGGCCGGGGCCTCTGCCACATTCAGGCGGATGTAGTCGCTGCTATCAGTTCCTGCATCCCCATCCG
>JACCEC010447131.1_pt1 | contig 29879 bp, 26 predicted proteins | sample 7450121 | NCBI WGS metagenome assembly JACCEC01 (sample SAMN15323455, study PRJNA562643) | freshwater metagenome | isolation source: river surface water | place: USA:Blue River Watershed | collected 2017-08-18 | reverse complement strand
GGCGCCCACGCTGCCAATAACGTTGATATTCAAGAATTTATGATTGTTCCCATTGGTGCTCCTACCTTCAAAGAAGCGCTGCGTTGGGGGGCGGAAGTCTTTGCTTCCCTGAGTGGAGTGTTAAAAGGAAAAGGCCTCTTAGGAGGGGTTGGAGATGAGGGGGGTTTTGCTCCCAATTTGGGTTCCAACCAAGAAGCACTGGATATTCTAATTCAAGCCATTGAAATGGCCGGATACAAACCGGGTGAACAGGTGGCGCTCGCCTTGGATGTGGCTTCTAGTGAATTCTATAAAGAGGGAACCTACACCTACGACGGTCAACCCCATACCCCTGACCAACTGATTGACTACCTAAGTGAATTAATCAGTAAATACCCGATTGTTTCTATTGAAGATGGTTTACAGGAGGATGATTGGGATAACTGGAAATCCTTAACCCAGAAACTCGGCCCGAAAGTGCAACTGGTGGGAGATGACTTATTTGTGACGAACCCCAGCCGCTTAAAAGACGGTATTGAGAAGAAAGTGGCGAATTCAATTTTGGTGAAACTTAACCAAATTGGTTCTTTGTCGGAAACCTTAGCGGCGGTTGATTTGGCAACTCGGAGTGGTTATACCTCTGTGATTAGTCACCGTTCAGGGGAAACCGAAGATACGACCATTTCCGATTTAGCGGTAGCCACCCGTGCGGGACAAATTAAAACGGGTTCTCTGTGTCGGAGTGAACGCATCGCCAAATATAACCGTTTGTTACGAATTGAAGACGAACTGGGCGCCCAAGCGGTTTATGCTGGAGCCGTTGGTTTAGGCCCTAGTTTTTCTAAATAACTGAAAAACGAGCAATAAAACAGTCCAGTTTTGGGCTGTTTTATTCTGCAAAATCGCTCTGATTAGGGTCGATACATCCACAAGGGTAAACCGTTTGTTGATAACTCGAATTCTAACCAATGGTTAGCGGCAATAATGCTATTAGGTGCTAATTTATTACCTAAAACTTTATTAACAAACGGTTTCGGTTTTTCTAAGGTGAAACATTCGGTTTTATCGGGATCTAGTTTAACTAATTCCGCCGCCCAGCGACGGGCTTCTTCTTCTGTTCCTAAACGGTCTACTATTCCCAATTCAACGGCTTGTTGACCTGTAAAAATTCGACCATCCGCAAAGCTTCTAACGGTTCCTATGGGTAAATTACGAGACTCGGCAACCGTTTGGACAAATTGTTGATAACTGGTATCAATTAAGTCTTGTAAGATTTGTTGTTCGGGTTCGGTGAGTTCGCGATCAAAGGATAGAATATCTTTATAGGGCCCGGATTTAATCACCTTAAAAGAAACACCGACTTTTTCTAACAATCGTTCTAAGTTATTTCCTCTTAAAATTACACCAATACTTCCGGTGATGGTTCCTGGGTTCGCCATAATATGTTCGGCTCCCATACCAATATAAACGCCACCGGATGCGGAAATATTGCCGAAACTGGCTACAATTTTGACTTTTTTTTGCAACCGCTTCAGGGCACTATAAATTTCTTGGGAGTCGCCAACGGTTCCCCCAGGGCTATCAATTCTCAACAATAGGGCGGGAAATTTCTTTTCTTCTACGGTTTTCAGGGCTTCTAACACCCGTTTGCGCGTATCTCCAGCGATCGCACCACTAATTTCTATACGGGCGATTTGTTTGCGGGATCGAGGTTTAAATGGCCAAATCATGGGCAATGACAAAACTGTATTAAATTAATAATATTGTATAAACTTCTTAATAAAAGTACATAATTTTTGTCCCCCTACCCGGAGAATTGAATGCAGCCTAGTCCTGAGCCTGTCGAACAGAAACCCCAAACCCAAGCAAAATTACCCTTTCAACCGTTATTGTTAATTTCTCCGTTCTTTTTTTGGGGAACCGCAATGGTCGCCATGAAAGGCGTGCTCCCCCATACCACACCCTTTTTTATGGCGGGAGTCCGACTGGTTCCTGCGGGGATATTGTTACTTTTAGTGGGAATGCTGTCGGGACGTCCACAACCTAAAACCTGGCAAGCTTGGCTGTGGATCTCAATTTTTGGGGTAGTGGATGCTACCTTATTTCAAGGATTTTTAGCCCAAGGATTAGTGAGAACTGGAGCAGGCTTAGGCTCAGTTATGATAGATTCTCAACCCTTGGCTGTTGCAATTTTATCTCTGTGGTTATTTCAAGAAACCATTGGGTTTTGGGGTTGGCTGGGGTTAGCGATTGGTATTATTGGAATTAGTTTTATTGGTTTACCGGATGATTGGATTTTAGGCTTATTTAATCCTGAATTATTAACAACTTCTGCGGACTTCACTCAACTGTTTAATAGTGGAGAATGGTTAATGTTATTAGCCGCATTATCAATGGCGGTGGGAACCGTATTAGTTCGTTGGGTTTGTCGATATGCTGATCCGGTCATCGGGACAGGATGGCACATGATTATCGGGGGGTTGCCTTTATTTGGATTATCAGCCCTTTTAGAAACTCAACAATGGCAAAATATTGATTTATCTGGTTGGGTAGCGATGGGCTATTCTACCATCTTTGGAAGTGCGATTTCTTATGGTTTATTTTTCTATTTTGCATCCAGTGGAAGCTTAACCAGTTTAAGTTCGCTAACATTTCTCACCCCAGTTTTTGCGTTGTTATTTGGAAATTTCTTTTTACAAGAAGTTCTTAGTCCGTTACAATCAATGGGAGTCGGCTTAACGTTAGTCAGTATCTATTTAGTCAATCAACGAGATACCTTAGCGGAAAAGCTAAAAATCAAACATTCCAAGGATTTAATCCCATCTCCACCAGAAACCAATTTATTGCAACCCGCAGAGGGAAATTCTCTTGAGTTACCGATAGAAATTAAAGATATAGAAACCAGCTAAAGCGCATCTCTATATCTCAAGATGTCGTTAATTCCCAAATTTTATCATGAAAGTTGGTGCAAATTATTTAGGCGAAAATCGCTGTTAATTTCGCCTATAGTTGCCTCGATAAAAAATCGTTTTTCTCAAAAATGATTCTCCAGAAAAAAGATTAATTCCCTTTAAAATTACCACAGTTTTACCATTGATTTAGACTGACTATATATCCTAAAAATTATGTCTGAATTTCTGATTAATATTGATTTATTATCGAGTTCTAGTGAATCTATTGTAGAAACTTTAAGACCTTATTTTTCTTCATTAAATGATAATCAGATTCAGCAAGCCCTCAGCCATTTTTTTATTTTATTTCAACAAAAACCCGATTTAGGGTCGGTTGTTTATCAGAAATTAGCCACACAGTATCAACAGCAAAATCGAGTTAATTTAGCCATTGATTTATATCACTATTCAATTCAATTAAATCCAAAATTTGAATTATCCTATTATGAATTAGGAAATATTTATGCTCAACTTCAACACTGGGAAATAGCAATTAATACTTATTGTAAAATTTTAGAATTCCAACCGAATGCAGGTCATATTTATGAAAGAATTGCAGAGGTTTATTATCAACAAGAAAATTGGCAAAAAGCTCGTTTTTATTATCAAAAAGCAATTCAATTGCAACCTAATCTATGGTTTTCATTTTATAAGCTGGGTGAAATTTATTATCATCAGCAAAATTGGTTAGAAGCGATCGCTACTTACCAAGTTTCAACTTACCACAAATTAGATTTTCCTTGGTCATATTTCCGTTTAGGAGAATGTTTCGCTGCGGTAGAAAATTGGCAAAAATCAGCCCAAAATTATGAAAAATCCGTTGAATTATTACCTGATTTTTATTGGGTTTATCAAGCCTTGGGTGAAGTTTACTTAAAATTAGAAGCCTGGGAAAAAGCCGTTAATCTGTATCAACGTGCAAGTCAATTAGAATCAGATTATTATTGTTGTTATCAAGATTTAGCCTATGCTTATATGCGGTTAGGAAACTGGAATCAAGCATTAGAAAATTATAATAAAGCTGTTGAACTAAACATAGAACTTTCTCCCCAAAATCAACAATGGAGAGATATTTTAAGTCAACTCAAGGAGCATCCTATTAAGTTAAACAATACTATTAATCACCCTAAAAGCATTAAAGTATTTCTTCCCTTCCCCATTAGTTCACCCTTGTTTAGTCCTGATAGTTATTTCGTTATTGAACAACTCAAAAACTATCATATTGAATTTACTGATAACCTAGAACAAGCCGATTTAATCATTGCAGATAATCTCAAAGTTTTAGAACTATTTGTTTATAAATATCAGCAGAGCAAAAAATATCTTTTATATACGGAAGAACCTCGCTTTGATATCAATTTTTCTAAAAAAATAACCTTAAATCAAATCAATATTCATATTATGAATATCTATACTCAGGATGTTTTTATCAATAACTATACTTGTTGTATTTGGCATCAAAGGGTGGAGGCTGTTAATCAATCTTTACCATTATTAAAACAAACTAATTTTAATCGCAAAAAGCAGAAAAAGGTTGTAACATTAACCACGAAAAAGCATAATTCTAGCTTATTAAGAGAAGGAAAGAATATTGATTTGAATGGGTTACGCTGTGAAATTGCCTTAATAGGGTATTATTTAGGAAGGGTTGATATCTATGGTCAAGGTTGGGAGGAAGGTGTGTCTTTAGAAGATTCTAGGGATGGAGATTGGACAATCAGAAAATTTGAAATTTTACAAGATTATCATTTTAATCTCTGTTTCGAGAATACTATTGCTCCTTACTATTGTACAGAAAAAATTTGGGATGCGATTATTGCAGGGTGTTTACCGATTTATTATGGAGGAGAAGGATCAACGATTTATGAAGATTTCCCGCCGAATAGCTTTATTGATTATGGTCAATTTAACAGTCCCCTAGAACTCTTTAACTATATTGATCAGATGGAATGGTCAGACTATGAACACAGGATGAATTTATGTATTGATACCTTTAATAAAATGGCTAAAATCATGAGGGGGAATCAATATTTTATCCCAAAACGGGTAGACTGTTTAATTGAAAAAATTATAACGATTTTTGCTTAAAAATATTAAAATTTATGAATCATCATTCTATGTTAGAAACCTATCTTAATCAAGGTCAGCAATATTATCAAGAAAAAAAATGGCAAGAAGCACTTTTAAATTATAAAAAAGCTATTGAAATTCAGCCAAAATCTCCTTTAATTCATTATCAAATTGGGGAGATTTATCGAAATTTGCAACAATGGGAAAATGCGATCGCAGCTTTTCAACAAGAAATAACCATAAATCCTAATTTTCCTTGGTCATATTTTTTTATGGGAAATAGTTTGATTCAATTAAGATTATGGAAACCTGCTATTGATGCTTTTTTAAAAGCTTTACAATTAAAACCCGATTTTGTCTGGAGTTATTATAGTTTGGGTTATGCTTATTTTCAAGATAATCAATGGGAAAATGCGATCGCCAATTATTTAAAAACAATAGAATTACAACCGGATTTAATCGATTGTTATCAAAATTTAGGTTATTCTTGTATTAAATTAGGTCAATGGAATCAAGCCTTAGAATATTATCAGAAATTATTAAGTTTTGAACAAGCAATTCTCTATCCTCCTCACAACTATTTATTTGAAATGTTAATTCAATGGAAAAATATTCAATTTTCGGATATCTCTAAACCTTCAGACTCGAAGATCATTAAGCTGTTTCAAGCTGATCCAGGGTTATATAGTATGCTTAATTCCAAAGCTTCAGGCTATCAAAAACAAGTATTTTCCCAACTTCAAGAACAAGGAATAGAGATAACAACAGATCAAACAGAAGCAGATATTATTATTTCTCAATATTTTGTAATTTTAGAAAGTTTCGCACGCAAATATCGTAATCTCAAAAAATACCTTTTATACACAGAAGAGCCTCGCTTTGATCTAAATTTTGAGTCTAAAGTTAATGTGGATGGAATAGAAATTAATATTATGAATATTTATACTGGGGATGTGTTTCTTAATAACTATAGTTTGTGTATTTGGCGGAGTAATGTGTTTAGTCACCCCTTAAAGTTTGTCACCAAGGATGATTTCTGGCGACCTGAACACAAGAAAATTGTAGCGTTGATGTCAAAACATCCAATTGCTGGCTTTACAACGTTAGTTCGAGATGGAAACAGTATTGATTTGTATGAAATCCGAAATCAAATTGCTTTAGAAGGTCATCAACTCGGTAAACTTGATATTTATGGGAAAGGTTGGGAAGCGGGGATAACAATTGAAGATTCGAGGGATGGAGACTGGACAAATCGTAAGTTTGAAATCCTCCAAAATTATCATTTTAATTTATGTTTTGAAAATACGATCGCTCCCCATTATTGTACCGAAAAAATTTGGGATGCCATTATTGGTGGATGTTTACCCATCTATTATGGCGGGAAAGATTCAACAATTTATGAGGATTTTCCCCCCAATAGTTTTTTAGATTATTCTGAATTTAATCATCCTGGGGAGTTATTTCAATATATTGAGCAGATGACCTTTGCAGAATATAAACAACGGTTGAATTTATGTATTGAGACATTTAATCAAGCGGGAGAAACCTTAAAAAAAAATGATTTTTATATTCCTAAGCGGACAGATAATTTAGCTAAAAAAATTAAAGGTATTGTTTTTGAAAACCCCATTATTTAAAAAATAAAGCATTACCTGGAATTGCAGCGTTAAATGACAAGTAATTTTAGAGTGAGTTAAGAGCAATTTTTAGGAGATATGGCGGTTTCATTCCCCTACTATTTTTGAACCTGAACGTTTAATTATGGAATTTGAATAATATTAAAAGTATCCTGATTACCAATTCGATAAAATAAGAAGTCAGAATCAAGGGTTAAAATTTGATGATACCCTGTTTTTTCGGCTACTAAAACTAAGGTTGCATCCGCTAAATCCATTGGTCGATCACAATATTTATCCATCAACGCAAATAAACGAATATAGTCCTTTTCTTCAATTTCGTAAATAGTTAGTAATTTATCCAAAAGGAGTTCACCTAACTGTTTTTGCATAACCCAACCCCCACGATGCAAAGCAAGATACATGGCTTCTGTTAAACATGGCCAAGTTGTCATCAGAGGTTTTGTTAATTTCTGAATTGCACTCCTATAGGCTAGATGTTTTGGTTGACTGGAATCAACTAGACAAAGTAAAACACCTGCATCACAAAGAATCATAGGTTTAGACCTTGCTGGCGATATTTATTGAGTAGAATTTGCTGATATTCGTTAGTGGGTGTTGCAGTTTTTACTTGTAACTGATCAACTCCTTCAAACCATTTTGACCAGGCTTTGAGCAAGTTTTCATCAACCTTACTCTCAACCGTTTTGTTAAGATTTTTTTGGTCAATGATTTTATCAATAGCTTGGTTAACTTCCTGTAGGAGTGGTTCAGGAAGTTCTTCTAATTTAGCAATAACGAGTTCACGAAGACTCATGATGATTACCTGTTTCAATACTCTTAATTTTAACAAATGAGGTACAAGCCAAAAACCCGGTTTCTTAAAGAAACTGGGTTTTTTAGTCCTTACTGTGCTTCATCCGTCTGAAAATCGCTGTAATAGATAGCATGGTATAATATTTCACAAAGCAACCTCTAACTTACACACCACCTATCTAACGGACAAAGGATATGGATATTTCTGATTTAGTTAAAGTAGCCAAAGATATTTATTGGCTGGCCAGCAGAGACAGCAATCCTGATGGGATTAGTGGCGATACTTTAGCATTTTTTCAAAGATTTAAGAAAGCTTATGAGAATAAAAGCCATGAGCAACTACGCAAACTCATTTCAGATTCTTATACGGGAAATTTATTAGAAGCGACTAATAAAGAAGAACTAATTCAAAGATTTAAAGAGAGGTTTGAAGATCTCCCTAAAAATTGTGGTTTAAATTTAACGATTAAAATTTTAAGGCTTATAGAAAGTACAAATACCTTATGTCGGGCTGTTGTGGAATTCGATGTTAAAGTTACATTTTGTTTTTTTCCGATTAAACTTTTAAATGCAGGAGATGTTTATCTGGAGTTACGTCCTGAACCTCCTTTTGAGGTTTTTAAAATTTTGAAAATGGATGAAATTAAAGAGTAAGATCATCCTCTAATTAAACTGATAAAATTAAGCTCATCTCCTTCGTGTCTTTGTAGTTTCTTCTACAGTTAAAAACCTTGTTTCTAAGGTTGCTTATGATTTGAAATTAGATGTTGAGTAATCAATTCAGCCGCTAAACGATTTCCAGCGATATTCCAGTGGGTATCATTGGGTTTATAGAGGCGAGTTTGTTGAGAAGCAGCTTTAAAACTCGGTAATAAATCCAAATAATCAATATTAGCTTGTTGTAACTGTTCTGTTAACATTCGGTTGGGTAGTTCAAAGTCTAACAAATTTGGATCATTGGGATCAAAAGCATCTTTGACTTGTTTTTGCAGTTGGGTATTAACTTGCACTTCATCGGGAATAATCACAACAGTTAAAGGAATTTTTTGAGAATCACAAATTTGTTGAATCTTAATTAAATCTTGTACTGCATCCGCCACAAAGCTTTTAAAAATACCGTCAGCAGGATTTCTAACAAACATATTACTTTTATTTACCGTATCTTTGAGATATTTTTCATCATTAAATGTGGGTTGATTGTCATTATATTTAACCGACGTTGGGTTGATAACTTTTCCTTGATAATTGCTTTGAATTTTAATCAAAGATTTAATTAAAGCGATCACATAGGATTTTTCCTCGGTTCGGAGTTTGGCGGTCATGAAATTATCTAAAAAATCATTACCAATATAGAAAAATACCACGACTTTATCAGGTTTAAGCTTTAAGCCTTCATTGACGAAAATTGATAAATAATCCCTGGGGCCCATTCCGGGTATTCCCATATTAATCACTTCGGTTTTTTTGCTAGATTGGTTAAGTTTTTCTTCGAGAAGAGTTAAATAATTATATTGATAGGGAACTACACCATAAGCAAAGGAATCTCCTATCCCTAAAATTCGATCAATTCCCGCAGGTTTTTCAACGGTAAACTCAACATCTTTGAAGCCTTGGGAGTTTAACTTAAAGTCATAGTCTGGGGCGTTAGGTTTTCCGCGAAATCGATTATAGGAGGAATCATAAAACACAAAACTGGGGTTAATTTTATTATAAATTCTTAAGGTAATTTCGGACATGACAAAGGTAATTAATGCTATTAATGCGGTTTGTCCGAGAATTTGGGTAAAAGCTTTGAGTTTAAGTTTTTGCATTTTAAATCTTTTGAGAGGAAGGAGGTAAACGTTTAAAAAATTGTTGGGTTTTTTCTAATAACTGATTAAACAGGATATCCGCAGCGAGTTGATTTCCGGCGGTATTCCAGTGAGGTTCCTGTAAGAGATATAAGGGACGCTGTTTTTGTTCCGCTTGAAATCGGGGTAAGAAATCAAGATAAGCAATTTGTTGGGCTTTGAGATGGGGAATTAGAATATTCTGCATACAGATGGAATCATAATTTTTTAAATTTAATTCATATTTTTGGGTGAGTTGATTTAATAATTTAGGGTTAACTTGAAATTCATCAGGATAAATCGCAACGATAAATTGAATATTTTGCTGTTTTAATAGCTTATTCATTTCATCAATGCTTTGGAAAATATAGTTAATATTATCATTCCAGACTCCTTTTTGCAAATCTTTGCGTTTACAAAAGTCTAAGCGAGTTTTTTCTGTATCTAAAAAGGTTTCTAACGATAAAATACCCGGAGATTTTTCTGGGGGAGATGGGTTAGAAACGAGTTGGAATTGATAGGGGGAGGAAGAGGGAATAACAGATTGTTTTTTGGCTTTGGCAGCTTCCTGAAAGATTTTATATTTTTGTTGAATAAATAAAAGTAAGCGAGATTGATTAATAATCGGATAACCGAAGATTTTTACTTCTTTACGTTTATCAATATCCAGATAAATATCATTCACAATAATGCGTTTACGATCAGGGTCAGCATCAATAAAATCATTTCCGACAAAAAACCCTAATACGACTAAATCAGGATGATATTGTAGGGCATATTTTTTTAATAAGGTTAACTGTTCTCCCGTATGGGTTCCGGGGTATCCTGCATTAATGACTTCAACTTTGGGTTTTTGATAATAGCGTTCAAATTGTTTTTCTAATAACGCTGTATAATTTCCTTCTTTTCCCCCCGCCCAATTAAAAGAATCACTAAGGATTAAAATTCGATAGTTTCCGGGGTCTTTTTTGAGGGGATAATCTCGATCATTAAAGCCAAATTGATTATTTCCATTCGCATAGGGACGAATTTTGAACCCTAAATCTGGATCATATTGATAGAGTCCTTGAGATAAATAAGGTTCGAGGACAATCATTAAAATTTCCACAATGAATAATGGTAAAATTGTCCAACAAAATAACAATATTAAGGTTTGTTTTAGGGATTTTAAAGGCAATTTGGATAACGTTTTAAACATGAATTAAAAGCAAACGAAAATGAGCGATCGCAAACATCCTAAACCCAGTCTGTGGAGTTTAAGCGTCTTCGGGTTCAATATTAGAAGCAGGGTAATTTTCAGGGTCAGGTAAAGGGACAATTAACACTTTATCCACTCGGTTTCCATCCATATCCATCACTTCAACACGGAGATTTTGCCATTCAAAATGATCTGCCGCCGCCGGAATACGACCTAATTGGGTAATGACAAATCCTCCAACGGTGTGATAATTTCCTTCTGATTCTTCTAATAAATGTTCTAAATTGAATAACTCCAAAAATTCCTCAACGGGTAACATTCCATCCAATAACCAAGATCCATCTTCCCGTTGAACTTTCTGCGGTTCTTCTGGATTTTCCCAAGAGGGAATATCCCCGACTAATTCCATTAAAATATCATTTAATGTCACTAATCCTTGAATCACCCCATATTCATCAACGACTAAGGCAAAATGGGTTTCTCCCTGTTTAAATAATTCTAAAATTTTTAAAACCGATGTGGTTTCCGGTACAAATAACGGACGGCGTAAATTAGCCGTTAAATCTAAGGGTTGACCGGATAACAATCGGGTTAATAAATCTGTGACTTTAATAAACCCGACCACATGATCTAAATCTTCTTGACAAACCAAAATCCGAGTATAAGAACTTTCGGAAATACTTTGACGATTTTCTTCAACCGGATCATCAATATCAATCCAAAAAATATCCGGGCGCGGGGTCATTAAAGTTCGGACTTGGCGATCGCCTAATTCAAACACCCGTCCGACAATATTTTGTTCTGTTTCCTCAACAATTCCTGATTTTGTTCCTTGTTCAATCAGAATTTTAATTTCTTCTTCGGTCACTTCTGGTTCTGTCGAGGCATGACTGCCTAAAAACCGAACAATTAATTCTGTAGAGGCACTCAATAAATGAACAACAGGGGAACTAATTCGAGATAACCAACGCATCGGAATAGAAAGGGTTGTTGCTATTAATTCAGGAGAATTCAGAGCTAACCGTTTCGGAACTAATTCTCCTACAATTAATGATAAATAGGTAATCGTAATGACAACAACGGTAAAACTAATCGCATTACTATAGGGTTTTAAAATCGGAATATTATTGAGTTGGGTTTCTAATCGAGCCGAAATTGCCGCCCCTCCAAACGCCCCTGCTAAAATTCCAATTAAGGTAATTCCGACTTGCACCGTTGAGAGGAATTGATTCGGAGAATTGGCTAAATCTAAAGCGACTTTTGCTTTTTTATTGCCTTGATTGGCTAACTGTTGTAACCGCACTTTACGCGAAGAAACAATCGCCATTTCAGACATCGCAAAAATACCATTGGCGACAATCAGCAGAAGCACAATCAAAATTTCTTGGATCACAGATGACATTTTTGGGTCAGGATAGGGAAATTAAAGATTCAGGATAACCGATCACATCTCGATGTGATAATCCTAAACCCCAAAGGTCAGATTGTGTCATCTGTGTTGAGGAGGGAAAATAATCTAGCTTGTTTCGAGATCGAATCTTCTGGAATTCCTTAAAATATTAGAACAACTGTTGTAGAGACGTTGTATGCAACGTCTCTACACAGGCTATGATCTGTTCCCTGTTCCCTCCTCTATATGACTTTTTCCTCTATCGTGCGTGCATTGGGGCGATCGCCTTTAACGGCTGAACTCCTCACCAAACTCAATAAATTTCAATCCCTTTATCTCAACGGCATTCCTCGGCTTCCCAAGGGGTTAGTCGCGTCTACCTTAGCCCAGGAGTCAGGATTAAATTTATGGGTTGTCACCGCCACCTTAGAAGAAGCTGGACGCTGGGCGGCGCAACTGGAAGCTATGGGATGGACAACGGTGCACTTTTACCCCACGTCCGAGGCGTCCCCCTACGAGTGTGTTTCGTCTGAAGAAATGACCTGGGGACAAATGCAGGTTTTAGCCGACTTAGCCGGACGAGTACAAAACCCCGGTTCTCCCGTTGCGGTGGTGGCTACAGAACGCAGTTTACAACCCCATTTACCCCCCCTTGATGTCTTTCTACCCTATTGTTTAACGCTGTATCGGGGGATGACCTTTGAAGGAAAAACCCTGGATCACCAGTTGGCTAAATTAGGTTATGAACGGGTCGCAACGGTGGAAACGGAAGGACAATGGAGTCGGCGAGGGGATATTGTCGATATTTTCCCTGTCGCTTCTGAATTACCCGTGCGTTTAGAATGGTTTGGGGATGAATTAGAACAACTTCGAGAACTCGATCCGACGACTCAACGATCGTTAGATAAAATTGAAAGTTTGATTCTGACCCCGACGAATTTTGATGTCATGATTCAAGGGAATTTACCGGATGCGGAAACCTTAATTAGAGAAGTGATTTCCCCAACCCCTGCACCGGAATTTCAACTCGATAATTCTAATTATAAACCGCCAAAATCCTATCATCCCTTATTAGGATTAGCTTTTGAAAAACCCGCTTCTTTATTAGATTATTTAACCGATACGACTTTAATTGTTATCGATGAATTGGATCAATGTTGTGCCCATAGCGATCGCTGGTTAGAACATATTGAAGAACAATGGCAAGCCTTACCTGAAAAATTGCCAAAAATTCACCGTTCCTTTACCGAGTCTCTCCAAGAAATTGAGGCTTTTGATAAACTTTATTTATCCGAATTAGGAGATTATCAACCGACATTAATTAATATTACTGATGTTCCCAGTTTAAATTTATCTTCTCGTCCCGTACCCGCCACTCCCCATCAATTTGCTAAACTCGCAGAATTAATTCGTTATGAACGACAAAGACATTTTTCTATTTTTCTGGTTTCTGCTCAACCGAGTCGATCCGTTGCTTTACTTTCCGAACATGATTGTCCGTCTAAATTTATTCCTAACCCCCGTGATTATCCCGCCATTGATAGTTTAATTAAAAATACCCCTGTTGCTTTAAAATATACTGGACTTGCAGAATTAGAAGGATTTGTTTTACCCACATTTCGGTTAGTTGTGATTACTGACCGAGAATTTTATGGGCAACATTCCCTCGCCACTCCGAGTTATATTAGAAAACGGCGACGGGCAACCTCAAAACAAGTTGACTTAAATAAACTCAGACCGGGGGATTTTGTTGTTCATCGTCAACATGGGGTGGGACGATTTATTAAATTAGAAAGTTTAGTGATTAATCATGAAACCCGTGAATATTTAGTGTTACAATATGAGGATGGAATCTTACGGGTGGCTGCGGATCAAGTCGGCAGTTTATCCCGGTTTAGAAGTGCGGGGGGGAAAGTTCCCCAACTGAATAAACTTACCGGGCAAGCTTGGGAAAAAACTAAGGAAAAAGTCAAAAAATCCTTAAAGAAATTAGCCGTTGATTTATTAAAATTATATGCCCAACGTGCCCAACAAACGGGTTATGCGTTCCCCCTAGATATGCCTTGGCAACAGGAACTTGAAGACTCTTTTTCCTATCAACCCACACCGGATCAAATTAAATCCACCCAAGACGTTAAACGGGATATGGAAAGCGATCGCCCGATGGATCGTTTAGTTTGTGGAGATGTGGGATTTGGCAAAACCGAAGTAGCAATTCGAGCGATTTTTAAAGCTGCTACCGCCGGAAAACAAGTGGCATTATTAGCCCCCACAACCATTTTAACTCAACAACATTATCATACTTTAAAAGAACGATTTGCCCCCTATCCCATTGAAGTTGCATTAATCAATCGTTTTCGCACTAATTCAGAAAAACAAGAGATTTTAAAACGATTAGCAACCGGGGAAATTGATGTGATTGTGGGAACCCAAGCCTTGCTCGGAAAAGGAGTAAATTTTAAAGATTTGGGGTTATTAGTAGTAGATGAAGAACAACGATTTGGAGTTAATCAAAAGGAAAAAATTAAAACCTTAAAAACCCATGTGGATGTGTTAACCTTAACTGCAACTCCGATTCCTCGAACCTTATATATGGCATTATCGGGAATTCGAGAAATGAGTTTAATTACAACGCCACCGCCTTCTCGTCGCCCCATTCAAACCCATTTGGCACCGTTAAATTTAGAAACCATTAGAACCGCTATTCGTCAAGAATTAGACCGAGGCGGACAGGTGTTTTATGTTGTCCCTAGAATAGAAGGAATTGAAGAAAAATCTGCTCAAATTCGAGAGATGATTCCGGGGGTAAAATTAGCGATCGCTCACGGACAAATAGATGCCTCTGAATTAGAATCGATTATGTTAACCTTTAGTGCGGGAGAAGCCGATGTTTTAGTCTGTACCACCATTATTGAATCCGGGTTAGATATTCCCAGAGTTAATACAATTTTAGTCGAAGATGCTCACCGTTTCGGGTTAGCTCAATTGTATCAATTAAGAGGTCGGGTTGGACGTTCAGGAGTGCAAGCTCACGCTTGGTTATTCTATCCCACCACCGCCGATGGACGAGTTAATTTAACTGATGATGCGCGGAAAAGATTAAGAGCAATTCAAGAATTTGCTCAGTTAGGATCGGGGTATCAATTAGCGATGCGAGACTTAGAAATTCGCGGTGCGGGTGATATTTTAGGAGCCGAACAATCCGGTCAAATGGATGTAGTCGGGTTTGATCTTTATAGTGAAATGTTACAGGAAGCCATTCAAGAAGTCAAAGGTCAAGAAATCCCGCAGGTTGATGATACTCAAATTGACTTAAGTTTAACGGCCTTTATTCCTTCCGATTATATCCCCGATTTAGAGCAAAAAGTCAGTGCTTATCGGTCGGTGGCGGCTTGTCAAAATCGAGATGAATTATCTCGAATTGAAGAAGATTGGTGCGATCGTTATGGCCCGATTCCGACGCCTGCACGTCAATTAATTAGAATTATGGAACTTAAACAAATTGCCAAGAAATTAGGCTTTTCTCGCATTAAACCCGACGGTCAACAACATATATTATTAGAAACTCCAATGGAGGAACCCGCCTGGAATTTATTAAAAGCTAATTTAGCAGAACATTTACATCCTCGATTTGTGTATAGTAAAGGAAAAGTAACTGTTCGAGGATTAGCTGCCGTCAGCGCCGATAAACAGTTAGAATCTTTGGTAAGTTGGTTAGCTCAAATGCAAACCGCTTTACCGGAGGATTCTGTAGTTTAAATCATTCCGATTTTCAGAGTTATTAAAAAACGATGGACACGAAAGAATTGTTGATTCAGGAAATCGAAAATAGTCCAGATTTTATTTTACAAGAAGTCTGGGATTTTCTACAATTTCTTAACGCTAAATATCAGCAAGAAACGTTAGAGATAAGTCTGATGAGTGAATCTTCTTTAGAAAAAGATTGGTTACAACCAGAGGAGGATGAAGCATGGCAGAATTTGTAAAGGGTGATGTGGTTATTGTTCCCTTCCCCTTTTCAGATTTAACACAAGCCAAGCGACGACCAGCTTTAGTAATAGCAGTGTTGACAGGAAATGATTTAATTCTTTGTCAAATTACTAGCCAAGCCATCGGAGATCGTTATGGTATTACCCTCGAAAATAGCGACTTTAGTGAGGGAGGACTTAACCAAAATAGCAATATTAGACCTAATCGTTTGTTTACTGCTGATCAAAGAATTATACTTTATAAAGCAGGTCAAATCAAACCTGAAAAATTGCAGGAAGTGATTGCTAAAATAATTGTACTTATTCAGCAATAATTTTTGATAAAGGCTTTAAAAATACAATGATTGATCAAAACTCTTCTCAAACCCCAACCTTTAACCCCTGGAATTATAAACCTTGGTGGTGTCAACCTTGGTCTATTCTATTAACTGGAATTACCTTAATTTTAGGAAGTTGGTTTGTATTTCATATTATTTGGGTTACGATTTTAGTCGCTATTCCTTTGTTAGCTTGGATGGGATTTTTTCTGTTAATATGGCCGAAGTTAATGGCGGAGGTTTATGCTCAGGAGTATTTAAGTCATAAAGATTAAGCGGTTAAAATCATGAATCAAGAAGGTAAAGAACAATATTTCGTAGTCTGTGTTAATAATCAAAATTATCCTGCTTCCTTAGAAGTGAAAAAGATTTATCAATTTATTCCTGATGAACAAGCAACTCATTATCAAATGATTCGTGTCATTGATGAATCGAATGAAGATTATCTTTATCCAGCAGATTATTTTGTTGTAATTCAGTTACCTCAATCTGTTAAACAGCTATTTTTTATCAGTTAATTAAGGAGTCAGAATTATGAAACTGCCTTATACAATTGTTATTCTATGGTCTGATGAAGATCATTGTTATTTAGTCCATCTTCCTGAATTTCCAACTCAACAATTTCATACACACGGAGAAACCTACGAAGAAGCGTTAAAAAATGCTCAAGAAGTGTTAGAAATTTTAATAGAAGAGTATCAAGCAGATGGAAAACCTCTACCTATTCCTAATTTAACGGTTTTGGAAAGAAATAAGGTTTTGGAAGTCGGATAAGAATATTATCTTTTGATATCATCTGATTACTAGAAAGAACCGAGTTCTAAATTGGATTATAAATTGATCATTAAAAAAATAGAATAAGGGAAACCACTAGAATGAGTAGATATAAACGTAGCTTAGTAGAACTTCGAGAAAAAGCTGTTTTCAACTGGCCAAAGGAACTACTAGACAAAGCTGGTGAAGCGAGTGTTCTTCCTTTGTTACTCCGAACACAAGATAAATTTATAAGTATTTTAACCTTAGCTGATTCTGATTCTGAATCTTGGCAAAAACTCGTTGATCTTTCTCCAGATATGCCAGGAAATCTTTTTCTGAAACATTTGATGGTTTTGAGTGATTTAGGAGGGGAATCTTTAAATAAGTATCCACCCATCAGTAAGTATTTTAAAAGCAATCAGATGGATTATATATGGAAAACAAAAAATTATTCCTATCAATTCCAGGTTATTCATCAAAAAACTCCTTTAACTAACTCTTCCCTGAAAGTAGATGGAAAATCTTTAGTGAAAGGATACAAATTAAATGATAAAATGAAAGATGTAGTTATGTTAATTTTATATGGTGCTACTGCTTTAAATGGAAATCTCCCTGATTCAGAAAAGTTTATGATTGGCAGTTTATTAGGAAAATCAGACGAAATTCAAAATTTTGTGAAACAAAATTATATTCGAGTCAGTCGTCAAATTAGCGGGGCAACATCAACTAAATTAGGAAATCTAGCTGAAGAGTTTGTCATTGATATTTTAAAAGAAGAGTTGCCTACTTGTAAAATTAATCCGTTCAAACAAATTGAAGGTACAACATTTGATATTGTTGTTTGTACCCCCACTCATAAATTATTTGGAATTGAGGTGAGTTTTCAGTATACAACAAATAGTACGATTGAACGAAAAGCAAGAGAATCTAAAGATCTAGCACAGTTATTACATAATGCAGGTCATTTTATTTGTCATGTTATAGATGGAGCAGGTAATATTAATATTAGAGAAAATGCAGTCAGTACAATTTGCCGTTATAGTGATTGTACTGTAGCTTTTTCAAAAGAAGAAATTCAACTGTTAGCTAAGTTTATTCAAGAAAATTCATAAAATTACAATGAAAATCATTAAATTTATTGATTTATTTGCTGGAATTGGTGGAATTAGACTCGCATTTGAAAAAGCTGCTTTTTCATTAGGATTTCAACCCCAATGTTTACTCAGCAGTGAAATTAATCAAGATTCAAGATGGGTTTATCAAGCTAATTTTAAAGAACAGTCTTTAGGGGATATTAGAACCATTGAAAAATTGCCAGACCATGATGTTTTACTGGCTGGTTTTCCTTGTCAATCTTTTTCTTATGCTGGAAAAAAAGAAGGCTTTGGAGATACCAGGGGAACCTTATTTTTTGAAATTATGAGATTAATAGATACTAATAAACCTCAAATCATGATTTTAGAAAATGTACGAGGAATTCAAACTAATGATCAGGGAAGAACCCTAAAAACTATAGAATATGAAATTACAAAAAGAGGTTATAATTTTCAACTTTTTTTATTGAATAGCTGCAATTTTGGTTTACCTCAAAATCGATTAAGAGCTTATATGATTTGCGTATTAGGAAAATCACCTCAATTAAATCTTGTTTCCGATTGTGGGCCACCCGATTCTCATTCTTATAGTCAGCAACTTTCTTTGTTTCAACAGCACCAATTTTGTTGTGTAAAAACAATTTTAGAAGATCATCCTGATCCTAAATATGATTGTTCTCCTATGTTTATTGAACGCTTAAAACGCTATTTGAAGGGAGACTTAGACAAGTTACATGGTAAAAGATTAATTGATTACCGAGGAGGAAACTCGATTCATTCTTGGGAACTGGGTTTAAAAGGAGACTGTAACTCCCAAGAAATTGAGTTAATGAATCGTTTTATTTTGAAAAGACGAAATAAAGAATTTGGAGACGAACAAGACGGAAAGCTTTTAACGAAAGAGCAAATTTCGACGTTTTTTAATCCTCCTAATTTAGATGATATTCTGCAAGGATTAGTTAATAAAAAATATCTTAAAATCATTAATCAAAAATATAAACCTGCTAGTGGTAATTTCTCTTTTGAAGTCTATAAATTTTTAGATCCTGAATCAATTGCTGTCACGTTAGTTGCCAGTGATGCCAATAAATTAGGGATTTATCATAACAGTCGAGTTCGTCGAATTACTCCCCGTGAAGCTGCCCGTTTACAAGGTTTTCCTGACTATTTTAACCTACATTATCATGATGATAAAGCTTATTATCAATTAGGAAATTCTGTGAGTATTAATGTCGTTGAGTTTATTACTCAGGAAGTTTTATCAAAAGTGTTTTTTTGTGCAAATACTTTGCTGAAACCACCTACACTTAAAACAATGATTGAATTGTAGGATGGGTGACAACAGAAAGATTATAATCATCATATCTATTCTGATATTCTAACCTACCCTACAATTACTTTCATCATAGTTTAATAAGCTTATCATTTATGCTTCTAACCATTGTTCTGCTGCTTCCCAACCTTTACCTTTTCTGGCAATTTCAGGTTCATCAGTGGTTAAATCAATAATCGTTGACACTTGATACCCAGGTTCTGATGTATCATCAACAATAATATCAACTAACTTGCCTAAACTATCGTACAATTTGGCTTTATCAATTTGAGTTTTTATCGGTAAAGCAATCGGTGCTTGACCTTCTTCTTCTGTGGTAATATGGGCAGAAGTTGAAATAATGGGATTACCTAAGATTTCAATAATCGATAAACACGCTTGATGGTTAGGAACCCGAATTCCGGTGGTTTTGCGTTTAGGAGACATGACCAATTTAGGCACTAATTTAGTAGCAGGTAATAAAAAAGTGTATGTCCCTGGAATTAAACGCTTAATTAAACGATAAGCTTCATCCGTAACAATGGCATAATCAGTAATATTCGATAATGAGGAACATAGAAAAGTCAAGGGTTTATCATTAGATAGTTGTTTAATTCGTCGGACTCGTTCAATGGCTGACTTAACGGTTAAATCACAACCAATGGCATAAACGGTATCCGTCGGATATAACATGACTGCACCATCCTTAAGGTGTTCTTTGATCTTTTCTAGGGTACGTTCTTGAGGGTTTTGGGGGTGAATTTCGTACAGAATTGCCATAGTCAACTGTATGTTTTAGAGTGTTAAATTTATATTGTTTTTAAGACTAACAGACTAACGACAAATTATGACTAAGATTGCTTATTTTCAATGTCCTAGTGGAATTTCTGGGGATATGTGCTTAGGTGCATTAGTCCATGCTGGGGTTCCCCTTGATTATTTACAGGAAAAGTTGGATTTATTGGGAATTGGGGCAGAATATCAGTTCAAAATCGAATCTGTTCGCCGTCAAGGACAGTTAGCAACAAAAGCGTCCGTCAGTTTAACTCAACAGCAAACGCACCCAAAAATTACCTCTTCCCATCATCCTGAAGATGAAATTCATCTCAGCCATCACTCTAAGGCTACCCGCCATTTATCTGATATTGAGGATATCATTCTGCAAGCAAAATTGCCAAAACAGGTGGAAGTTTGGAGTTTAGATATTTTTCGGAATTTAGCTGAAGCGGAAGCTGCTGTTCATGGTATTCCCATCAACGAAGTACATTTTCATGAAGTTGGAGCCACAGATGCCATTATTGATATTGTCGGCACTTGTTTAGGTTTGGATTGGTTAAATATTGAGCAATTTTACTGTTCAACATTGCCTACAGGTGGCGGAAAAATTCGTGCGGCTCATGGTTTATTACCCGTTCCTGCTCCGGCGGTTTTAAAGTTATTTCAAATGGGGAAAGTTCCGGTTTATAGTAATGGCATTCAACGAGAATTAGTCACCCCAACAGGCGCCGCTATTGTCGTCACGTTGGCTCAACATTTTGGCGAACCTCCAGCTTTATCTTTGGAAACAATAGGTTTAGGCGCGGGTTCCCAAGATTTACCTATTCCTAATATTTTACGGTTATGGATTGGAGAACAAAATCAACCTGTTGATTCTGATATTAACTCAAATGTCAACTCAGAAATAAAAACCATTTCTGAAACCGTTTCTGTTTTAAAAACCCAAATTGATGATTTAAGTCCCCAAGTTATTGCTTACACCTTTGACTTATTATTTCAAGCAGGTGCTATTGATGTTTTTACTCAACCGATTACCATGAAAAAATCACGTTTGGGGGTCTTAGTAACTGTGATTTGTCATCCCCAAGATCGCCAAGCTTGTGAAGCCATATTATTTCGAGAAACAACAACATTAGGAATTCGTCATACCCTGGAAAGTCGTAGTATTCTGAAACGGGATCTGCAAACGGTTCAAACTCCCTATGGTTCAGTTCGAGTTAAGGTGGGATTTTCGGGAAAAAAGATTACTAATGTGCAACCCGAATATGAGGATTGTGCCAAACTCGCAAAACAACATAAAATTAGTTGGTTAGAAGTTCATCGATTAGCATTACAAAGTTGGTATGATTTCCCTTAAAATTGCTGATTTCACAAACTTGATTGATGGGTTTGTGGATGTAGGTTTTGTTGGTGAATATTGGATTGATATTTTTTCAATTTAGCAAAGGGGAATTCTACTAGATAATAAGTAACTGTGGCTAAAAGAGTCGATCAAAATATAACCACAGTTAACTTATGAAAAAATGTTGTTAAGGAATCACTAACTTTAATAATCGGAGCTATCTTTTGAAGAATAAAGCATCAACAAAGTTATCAAGAACGGGTGATGATTTTGAGGGAATATAATCCATAACAATTTTGTTTTGAAGCTAAAACAATAAAAAAATTAAAAAATCTTATCATGAAATCAAAAAAACACTTTAAAATAATATTAAGATTTGAGGTTTAACTTCTGTTCCTATTTATACTATAATTACCACTTGGAGATCACAACTTATGAATTACCTGTTTGGATCTTTTTTTATCCTATTGGCTTATTTAACCTTATCTGGGTTTAAGTTAGATCGAGAATATCAACGGGGAGTTATTTTCAGATTAGGACGAATTCAGGCTGTAAGAGGGCCGGGATTATATTGGATTATTCCGGCTATTGATCAAAAAGTTCAAGTTGATATTAGAACGAAAACCGTTGATATTGAACCTCAAGAAACCATTACGGCTGATAGTGTTACCATTCGTGTCAATGCGGTTTTATATTATCGCTTACTCGACCCCTCTAAAGCCATTGTTAAAGTCGAAAGTTATCAAAAAGCAGTTTATCAAGCTGCCTTAACAACATTACGGAATGTGATTGGTCAAAATATCCTCGATGATGTTCTCCAAAACCGAGATAAAATTAATCATAAAATTCAAGAACTCGTTGATGAAATGACTGAATCTTGGGGAATTGTCATTGAACGAGTAGAAATGAAAGATGTAGAAATTCCGACTTCGATGCAACGAGCCATGGCAAAAGAAGCCGAAGCCGTTCGAGAAAAACGAGCTCGTTTAATTAAAGCGCAAGCGGAACAAGAAGCCTCTATTAAGCTATCAGAAGCTTCTCAACAAATGATGGCAAATCCTGCCGCATTAGAGTTAAGACGGTTACAAATGTTATCAGAAATTGGGAGCGAAAATAATACCACAACCATTGTTGTACTTCCTTCTGATTTAGCTTCATTAACTCAAAATTTAACCGTTAAACCCCAACCTAAAATGCCTCCTACACCGAAACATGAATCATAAAATGTTGATACTACCCAACTACTCAGGATTTAGACTCAGAATTTAAGGGCTAAAACTCAACACCCAGGAATTTATTGATTCTTGATCCCAAAGGAACCGTTTTAATATTAAGCTAGAAGTTTAGATGTTTTTTATTGAATGACCATGATGAACTTCTCAATATCAACGGCTGACTGGCTAGAACTTTCTAAATGGATTGGAATTGCCACTTTAGTGTTTGCGGGAATGACCACTTTAGCCTTTATTTTTAAATGGGGCATTCGGTTTAGATTAGTGGGAGTTACGGCTTTTACAGGAGTTTTAACCGCAGGGGTTTTTGCCCTCAGTTTAGGCTTATTTTATCATGTTCAAATTCCGGGTGCGGTGCATTATAGTCGTGTTTTTGATGATGGCGGTAGACAAATTGTAATTGCGGTTGCTCCTAATATTACAGAACCTCAATTAGATGCCACATTACGTCAAGCGGCGGCGGATTTATATTCCCCTGGACGGGGTGGACAATTCCAACAACCGCTCTTAATTCGAGCTCGAACCATTGTTCATCCAAATGCAGATGTTTCTCAACCTCTCTATTTAGGTCAAGTCAAACGCTCTGTTGTTCAACGAGAAGATGAAAACCTAGACCTTGAAATTTTTAATAAAAATTTGGCTCAATTAAAACAGTTTCAATCTTAATTTAGGTTGGAGTTTCATCCTGTTTGTGAACAATTAAATGGGTGGGTTGATATTGAAGAATAAACGCTGTCATAATCTCTCGTTCTTCAATCGTTGGCGTCGCTAAACAGCCTGAAGTTCCGGTTTGGGAACTATTAGAAAAAGCCGAAGGATCATAATGCAGTCCTAACCCGACTCTTTGGGTGGGAAATGTCGGTGTAATCGCTGACCAAACCCCCCCAAATTCTCCGGGTGCGTCTTCTACAATACCCGGAGCATCAAAGGTATAAATGCCAAAAGGTAAGGGAGTTTGAGAACCAGATTCATCGGAGGGAATTTGTTGACCAATTCGACCTGAAACACAACGCACGCTATCAATAATTTTACCCGTTTGATCGATTAATTGAATTTGATAAACCTTTAACCCGCCTGCAATTTCTTCCGGGGTTTGGGTGGCTATAATTTTAGCCCCCGGAAGGTTCAAAATGTCAGAAGGAATCAAGGTTAAAAATGCCGTAGCGACCCAACGATCAGTTCCAATGGATGCCCACAGTTCACCTTCAATATTAACAGAGTCTCCAGTAATTGTAACTTGAGTTCCATTTTCTAAAACATCAACAATTTCCCCATTCGGAGTTGAGCGAACATTGAGGGTGTCACCGTCAGTGGTCACAATTGCAGTCAAATTCATTTGATTATTTCCCAGCTAATTAATTTTATTTTATCCTATGATTTTGAATACGCCATCTCTCCCATAATATAAGTTGCTCGAATGGCTCGATCATCCCCTAAAATAATAGCAGTAAATATTTTTTCTGATATTTCTGATAAAGTTTGGCTAGGAGAAATTTGTTGAGTTCTTAAAGCCATTAAGGGTGTAGCTTTGTAATCTAAAATGATAAAATCAGCTTCTTTGCCTATTGCAAAATTACCAATTTTATGATCTAATTTTAAGGCTTTTGCTCCTCCTAATGTTGCTAAAAATAAAGCTTGAAAGGGGGATAAACTTTGACTTTGTAATTGAGCGACTTTATAAGCTTTATTGGCAGTTTGGAGTAAGGAAAAACTGGTTCCGGCACCAATATCACTTCCTAAACCGACAGAAACCGGATGAATTTTAGACTTAGCTTGATGCAGTTTAAATAATCCACTTCCTAAAAATAAATTAGAAGTTGGACAAAATGCGATCGCTGATTTTGCTTGAGATAACCGTTGAAATTCCTCATCAGTTAAATGAATACTATGGGCAAAAATTGAACGTTTTCCTACTAAACCCGCTTGCTCATAAACGCCTAAATAATCAGGTGCTTCGGGGAACAATTCTGCTACAATTTCCACTTCTTTCAAATTCTCAGAAAGATGGGTTTGTAAATAAACATCGGGAAATTCAGTTAATAATTTTCCTGCTAATTTTAACTGTTCTGGACTGGAAGTTATGGCAAATCGAGGAGTAATGGCATAAAGTAAACGTCCTTTTTTATGCCAACTTTTAATTAATCGTTTTGTTTCTTCATAAGCGGTTTCTGGGGTATCTTTTAAATAATCTGGTGCATGACGATCCATCATCACTTTTCCTGAAATCATGCGTAAATTTCGTTGATAAGCTTCTTCAAAAAAAGCCTCAACCGATGCAGCAAAAACCGTAGCAAATACTAACGCCGTTGTGGTTCCATTCTTCAGCAGTTCATCAAAGAAAAAAGCCGCTATTTTTTGAGCATATTCTTTGCAACTAAATTTACGTTCTGTGGGAAAAGTGTATTGATTTAACCACTCTAAAAGTTGTTTACCATAAGAAGCAATCATTTCAGTTTGGGGGAAATGAATATGGGTATCGACAAAACCCGGTAAAATTAATAAATCAGGATAATGGGTAATCTTTAAACCTTGATATTTATCTTTTAAATAATTATAATGGTCGAAATCTTTAATGATTCCCGATTCAATGACCAATAATCCATCAGGAATATAACGAACGCTATTTTCCTCGGATTCATAAAACGGATCATCAATAAAATCTAAAAATGCTGAACGAAAAAGCTTTAAATCTGTCATAATTAAGAGAATGGGTAAAAATTAGTCTTTAAATCTCTTTAGAAATTGAACGTCGTTTGCGAATTCCTTTGGTTAAAATAGCAAGGAGAAATCCGATTAAAAATGATATTTCTAATGCTGGGTTTTGAGTCGTTAACACGAAAGACCCAATAATCGATATCGTGGCTAAAGTGTAGACAATTTGTTTGGGTTTCATCGCTCTAAACCATAAAAGTCACAAAAATACACAAAATGAATTATAATGAATCCTGTAGAAAGGTTGAATTCAATATTTCTACAGAGATAGGAGACTTCTAAAATTCGATGACTACAAATTCCCGACGTTATCATATTACAACTTTCGGCTGCCAGATGAATAAAGCCGACTCAGAACGCATGGCTGGTGTTTTAGAAGAAATGGGGTTTGATTTTACCGAAGATCCCAATGATGCCAATGTAATTCTTTATAATACTTGTACGATTCGAGATAATGCCGAACAAAAGGTTTATTCCTATTTAGGAAGACAAGCAAAACGCAAACAACAAGAACCGGATTTAACCATTATTATCGCCGGATGTGTTGCTCAACAGGAGGGAGAAACCTTGCTGCGTCGGGTTCCTGAGATTGATTTAGTCATGGGGCCACAACACGCTAATCGGTTACAAGACTTATTAGAACAAGTGTTTGATGGCAATCAAATTGTCGCCACCGAACCCATAGAAATCATCGAAGATATTACAAAACCCCGCCGTGATAGTGATGTAACCGCCTGGGTTAATGTCATTTATGGCTGTAACGAACGTTGCACCTATTGTGTAGTTCCCAATGTCCGAGGAATTGAACAATCTCGCAGACCTGAAGCCATTCGTGCAGAAATGGAAGAATTAGGCCGTTTGGGATATAAAGAAATCACCTTATTAGGTCAAAATATTGATGCCTATGGTCGTGATTTACCCGGTTCAACTCCTGAAGGTCGGCATTTATATAATTTCACCGATTTATTATATTTTATTCACGATGTCCCCGGAATTGAACGACTGAGATTTGCCACCAGTCACCCCCGTTATTTTACGGAAAGATTAATTAAAGCTTGTGCCGAACTTCCGAAAGTTTGTGAACATTTTCACATCCCTTTTCAATCAGGAGATAATCAAGTTTTAAAGACTATGGCGCGAGGGTATACCCATGAAAAATATCGTCATATTATTGAGACAATTCGGGAGTATATGCCAGATGCTGCCATTAGTGCTGATGCTATTGTCGGATTTCCAGGGGAAACGGAAGAACAATTTGAAAATACCTTAAAATTAGTCGATGATATTGGCTTTGATTTGTTAAATACTGCCGCCTATTCTCCCCGTCCTGGCACTCCGGCGGCTGTGTGGGAAAATCAACTCAGTGAGGAGGTCAAAGCTGATCGTTTACAACGATTAAATCGCTTAGTTTCGGTTAAGGCGGCTGAACGTTCCCAGCGTTATTTAAACAGAATAGAAGAAGTCTTAGTCGAAGGAACAAATCCTAAAGATCCATCTCAAGTGATGGGTCGCACGCGGGGAAATCGTTTAACCTTTTTCTCTGGGAATTTAGCGGAATTAAAAGGTCAACAGGTGAAAGTGAAAATAACCCAGGTAAGACCCTTTAGTCTAACTGGGGAACCTGTTGAGTTGTGTACACCTGTATGAGCGCCAAAAATCATTTGAGATCGGCGATTTTATCCTTGGGTTTGGGTTTCGTTTTAACGGGAATGGGAGTTGGTGCGATCGCTTGTCAAACTTCTGCCAACTCCCCAACTCTTCCTACCCAGGGGACGGTTGATTATTATTGGGAATTACCAGAAGTCCCGGTGAGTTCTGGGGAAACTCAACAAAATCCCCTGTCCTTACCCCAACCCCTGGCGAATGGAGATTATCAACGATCGCCCCATTCTTCCTGGCAAGCACAAGATCCCAATGTTCAAGGGATTGATTGTCGGATGTTAAAAAATACCACTTATTCTGAATTAGAAAATCCTGGGAATCAAACTGAATTAAATATTGAAAATTGGCCTGTAGTTGGGCAATTAAAACCCGGACAAAATTTTGAAATTAATTTAGGCCCTGCGGGGTTCGGGATTGTTTATGATACGAAACAAAAACCTTGGATTTATGTAGAAAAAGCCAATGAAGCCGGGGCACCATCCCATTGTTTTGTTCGCGCGAATCAACGGTTTGTTCAACCGATTTCTCCTCAATAATTAGGAATTACGAATTAGGAATTACGAATTAGGAATAGATAGCAGATCAGAAACCGGGTTTTGAGTTCAACTTTGATCACAAACCCGGTTTTTAATTCAGCCTTTATTGATAAGCCTCCATCGGTAAACAAGAACAGACAAAATTGCGATCGCCAAAAGCATTATCAATCCGTCCCACAGTCGGCCAGAATTTATATTCCTTTGTCCAGGGTGCCGGATAAGCCGCTTGTTCACGGGAATAGGGATGATTCCATTCACCACAGAGTAACGAAATTGCCGTATGGGGAGCATTTTTTAAGAGATTATTGATGGCATCCATTTTCCCTGATTCAATTTCAGAAATCTCCTGACGAATAGCAATCATGGCATCACAAAACCGATCTAATTCCGCTTTAGATTCGCTTTCAGTGGGTTCTACCATCATCGTGCCCGCCACAGGCCAAGAAACCGTTGGTGCATGGAATCCATAATCCATTAATCGTTTAGCGATATCATCAACTTCAATCCCTGCGGATTTCTTCACAGACCGTAAATCTAAAATACATTCATGGGCAACAAATCCTTGATTTCCTTTGTATAAAATCGGGTAATATTCATCTAAACGACGGGCAATATAATTCGCATTTAAAATTGCCACTTCCGTCGCTTTTGTTAATCCTTTTGCCCCCATCATGGCAATATACATCCAAGAAATCACCAGAATACTTGCACTCCCCCAAGGTGCCGCAGATACCGCCCCGATGCGGTCATTTCCTGCCAACTGTACCACCGCATGACCGGGGAGAAAGGGAACCAAATGAGACGCCACCCCAATCGGCCCCATTCCTGGCCCACCACCGCCATGAGGAATGCAGAAGGTTTTATGCAGGTTCAGGTGACAGACATCCGCCCCAAAATCCCCCGGACGACATAACCCCACTTGGGCGTTCATATTCGCCCCATCCATATACACTTGTCCGCCATTGGCATGAATAATATTACAAATTGCTTCAATTCCGGTTTCAAAAACGCCGTGAGTTGAAGGATATGTTATCATTAATGCAGCTAAATTCTCTTGATGTTTTTCGGCTTTTGCTTGTAAATCAGGAATATTAATATTGCCTTGATCATCACAAGCCACAGACACCACTTTAAAGCCACACATCACCGCACTGGCAGGGTTTGTGCCATGAGCCGATTCAGGAATTAAACAAATATTTCGGTGTAATTCTCCTCGGCTTTCGTGATATTGACGAATGACTAATAATCCGGCATATTCTCCTTGGGAACCCGCATTGGGTTGTAAAGAAATCCCAGCAAATCCTGTTATTTCAGCTAACCAATTTTCTAACTGTTCAAACAGAATTTGATAACCTTCGGTTTGTGATTTGGGTGCAAACGGATGGATTTTGCCAAATTCCGGCCAAGTTACCGGAATCATTTCCGCCGTTGCGTTTAATTTCATCGTACAGGAACCCAAAGGAATCATCGAAGTATTTAACGATAAATCCTTGGTTTCTAAGCGATGAATATAACGTAAAAGTTCGGTTTCTGAATGATAACGATTAAAAACTGGATGGGTTAAATAGGCAGATTTGCGCGTAAAAGCGGTAATATTTTCCGAGGGTTTTAAAACCTCTTCAATACTAAAAGGTAACTCAGAACCCGCAAAGATTGACCACAAATCCATTAAATCTTGAAGGGTTGTGGTTTCATCTAAACTCATCCCAACGGTATGCTCATCAATGACTCGCAGATTAATTTCTTTGGCTTCTGCGGCTTGGAGAATTTTCGTTAAAGATTTTTCCCCTAATTCCACTTTAACCGTATCAAAAAAGGGTTCTGTTCCGAGAGTATAGCCTAAGCGTTTTAACCCTTCTGCTAAAGTTAAGGTTAATTGATGAATCTTTTGGGCGATTTGTTGCAGTCCAGATGGCCCATGATACACCGCATATAAACTGGCAATTACCGCTAATAAAACTTGTGCTGTACAAATATTACTGGTGGCTTTATCCCGGCGAATATGTTGTTCACGGGTTTGTAAGGCTAACCGCAACGCCGGGTTTCCTTGAGCATCTTTAGAAACACCAACCATCCGCCCCGGAACGTTCCGTTTATACGCTTCTTTCGTGGCAAAATAAGCCGCATGGGGGCCACCATAACCCAGGGGAACCCCCAAACGTTGGGTACTTCCGACGGCAATATCTGCTCCAAATTCCCCAGGGGGAGTTAACAGAATTAAACTTAAAATATCCGCCGCAACTGTGACTAAAGCGTTATGGTGATGGGCGGTTTCAATAAAGTTACGATAGTCATAAATTG
>JACCEC010922185.1_pt1 | contig 29892 bp, 30 predicted proteins | sample 7450121 | NCBI WGS metagenome assembly JACCEC01 (sample SAMN15323455, study PRJNA562643) | freshwater metagenome | isolation source: river surface water | place: USA:Blue River Watershed | collected 2017-08-18 | reverse complement strand
TTGTTGACTGCGCATCCAAATAAGAAGTCACATCGAGTACAGACGCCCCCGGCTTAAGCCCCAAATAAACAGCTGCAGCGCCTGTCACGTGCGGCGTTGCCATAGATGTTCCGCTAATCGTGTTGGTCGCAGTTGTCGTACCTATCCAGGCGCCCGTAATTGATGAGCCTGGAGCGCTGATATCAACGCAAACACCTGAATTCGAGAACCCTGATTTTGCATCAGCAATCGTGGTGGAACCTACAGTGATTGCACTTGGTGCACTTGCAGGAGATTTAGTACATGCATCGCCGTAATCATTTCCAGCTGCTGCAACGACTATAACGCCTGCATTAGTCAGACGCTGAATGGCAGAGTTAACAGCGTTCGACTTATTTCCACCGATAGATAAGTTCAATACAGCCGATGTCTTTGGGTTTGGATTTTCTGGACTTAATATCCAGTCCATACCTGCAATAACTCCTGAATAAGAACCAGAACCAGCACAGTTGAGAACACGAACTGAGACTAACTTTGCATTCTTAGCCACACCATAGGTTGTTCCTGCAGCAGTTGATGCCACGTGTGTACCGTGACCATTACAGTCACTAATTCCAATGCCATCAGGAATAGCTGTATATCCTGAAGTTGAGAGACGATCTCCGAAATCACTATGCGGATAGATACCGGTATCACCAATATAAATTGTCGATCCTGCACCAGCGCTGCGATATCCATAGGCAGTTACTGAATCAACTGAACCAACAGCCGTTCTCTGATCAATGCGATCAAGGCCCCATGAAGGAGTTGGTGATTGGATATTTTGGATTGCAGTACCAACAACTGGCATATCTTCTTCAACAGTCAAAACGTTAGGAATCTTTGCCAGTAAACCAGCGACCAACTTAGGAAGTTCTACTGTGTAGCCATCAAAAACATAGCTGTACTTATTGGTGAGCTTTCCTCCAGCCTTTACCACCGCAGCCTCAATCGCAGCTCTCGCAGATGGCGTTACCGAAATGATGTATTTCGCCTTGGCGCCTAAATCAATTGCTGATGACGGAACTGTCGTCATTCCCATCGAGAAAATGATGGTGGCAACTAATGTGGCAACGCGGAACTTAACGAGACTGGACTTGCGCATATGAACTCCCTGGGTGATGGGGTCGATTTCCAATGCCTAGGGTAGGCCTCCAATGGTTCTTATCCAATGATTTGGCGGTGAGTTCTTAGAGAGACACATCCTTCAGGCTCAACTTTTGAGCTTAAAAGTAAATGTAAATTTCCGTTCTCCCCCAGAAAGATAGTAATTCCACGCCAAAGTTGAATCGAGAGGCTGTGTGTAATATCCATTTGAAAGTTTCAAAACAATTCGAGAAGAGCACACGAAGAGCGAACTGGAAGATTGTTCGGTTGGAAACTGAATCGTCTTTCTGTTGTCTTCGCGCATTCGAATATTGTTTATTGAATATACTTCGGTTCCTTGGCTGGCAAGTTGATCTCTTGAAGATTTAAAAATGTCTGCAAACCTTGACTCATCATCAATAAGCCCTTGAAAAAAGAGCTCACACATTAAATCCAACTGATTAAACTTTAGGTCTTTCCAATCTTCACTCAGTTCATCCCGCCAAGCTTTGAGTTCAGGCGTTACCTCTGCTTCTTGATAATTTGTATCAGTTGGACTGATTGCTTCTGCGATTACAAGTAGTTCTTTAGTGTTATCAACATACAGATTGAGAATGCTTTCTCTGAATTTTTCTTGCACGTGTACAACATTGGTTCTACCAGAGTTAAGTGCTTCCAAGTCTCCCTCTGATGAACACCCAGAAAGAAACAATGCCGAGACTAATATGGTAGCTAAACGTCTAGGCATTTTTTATCAACTCAGGATTCTCATTTTCAAAATCCCAGTCAGTACGATTTAACCAGTAAAAAGTATTAGCGATTCCAAGAATGAGAAGTAAGCCAAGCACTGGGAATACAACGGTGAAATCTAGAAGGATACCTACTGGAGGATTGCCTGGAAAATTAGTCCTTACTTGTAAAATCGCGAACAGTACAGTCGCAAGCCACAGCAGTAAGTTCATGGATGGTGGTCTCTTAAATCTTGCAATCGAGCGAGTAATTGCAAAGGCTGAACCAAGGGCTATCAGCATCAAAATTAACAGGATTGAGACAGCTATATAAACCACATTAGCTCTACTTAGCTTCCAATAAAGCGTGGCACGTCCATTTTCATAAAGAGCCTTACCACTCGTTTCAGCGGAGGGTTTCTTGCTCTCTTTGAAATCAAGCTTCCAGCCTGAAAGTGTCGAATCCGAGGCAATTACAGTTACTGGAATTTTTCCTTTTGTAACTTCAGAGATTGCCTGAGCTTTGATTTCCCCTGAGTATCGATCGAAGGGGTAATAGAAAAGTGCATTTGCTTGACTCATTTTGGCTCTCAATGTCGTTCCTTGAGAGGTACTCCCGTCCTTATTCTCGAGTCGAATAGCATCCGTGGTATCCACATCGACAAAATATGACTCTGATACCCATCCTGAGTTACGCATTGCAGATCCATATTTGCCGGCGGGCAATGTTACAAATCTGATATTCAACTCGGAAGATTTCTCGTTCACAAATGCCGGCTTGAATAAGTACTCGACTATGTCTGGACAGTTTGAAGGGTCTCCAGTGAAGTATGTAGTTCCCGACCATTCCCCTTCTTTGCACGTAATTGCCTCGGTCAAATTTTTTGATGTAGTGGTTGTGCCACCTCGTGCAAAAACTCCAAAGAGAATTACCAAAGCGAAGAAAATTACAACTAAAACCTTCGGGTCACGATAATTAATATGTGTGTGGTTTGACATTTTTCAAATCCCAGTCATCGCGCTTAATCCACAAATAAACCACCATAGCCATCTGCAGTAGCAGAATAAGCAGAATAGGGTAAAAAATTAGTAAGTCGTAAAGATTTCCATTTGGGGGATCTCCAGGAAGACTTGATCGAATTTGGAACATTGCGAAAAGAAAAGCAGCTAACCAGGCCAAAGTATTGATTGAAGGTGGTCTCTTGCCAGCCCACACTGCCTTAGTGACTGAGAAGCTAGCTGCAGCAGAAATCAACATCAGTATCGCAAGCAGCATGGCTGCATAAACATCGCCCGGTTGTCTCTTAATATCCCACTGAACAGTGACTTGTCCCTTTTCAAGATCACTGATGATTTTCTCAGTATTAGTAGATTCCTGGGGGTACATGTCGTCGATGTAATTTGGCACACCTTCTGATGAAGTTATATACCCAGGCAAATTCTCAAGTTTTTCCCTTAATGCAAAGCCTCCTTGCTCAAAGCCTGGATCCACAAAACTCACTGCCGCCTCATAATTATCAAACGGATAACGCCAAGTATTGCCACGCAACAAGATGTCATATTCCTGTCTACCTAAAATTTGGCCAATCTCTCCTTTAAATACAGAGTTCCCCTGAAAAGAGTCGACCAATATTTCGACATCGCGGAGCACTAGTGCTCCATTTCGTGTGGGCTCACCAAATGTATTTGTAAATCTCGGAGTAAGACTTACCTTGGCAAGTGACTGCGGCACATCGATTCGAGTAAGCGCGATATCAAAAATAAAGTCTTTATCAGGGGCTTCACTTGTAAGCACTGGTGCAGCGCTTGACTTAATCAAGGTGGAAAAAACAAACGGAGCAAAAAAAAATAGCATCAAACTCAGCGCTACACCGACTTTCCATCTCGCTAACACCCGAAAGTCAAATTTCATTGCAGCTCCTTTAAGAGCGGTTGGCTCATTTCCTTAAAGTACCTGAACTCAGTAGTTGTTAAGCCGATATAACACACCACTCGCTTCGGAAAACGTTTGGCTTCAGGACCTTTATCAGCAAGCCAATTTCCTGTACCAGTAGTTTCATTGGGCCCGAAGTTATAAGAACTTGGTCCTCTGCCCAGAATTGCTAACTCTTTCCCCTTATCCAGACAGTGATTCAAAGAGGCCTTGCTAGCCGGGATGGGATTCCCGGGCTGAGTCTTGATTCTTCCTGACCAATAAACTTCGTAATGATGCTTTTCAAAACAACTAACTGGATATAACTTTTTGGGAGCCTTCATAGGAATTGTCGGTGCAGATATGTAGGTGGCTGAGTAGCAACCCGGTTCCGCTGCAATATACAAAATCGCTCTTGGTCTTTCCTCAACAGCTGAGGCTGCTGAGGAAAACAAAGTGATAAATACGGCAATCACAGTGATTCCAATGAGCGTATACGACTTCATAAATTAGACAGTACTGCGTTAGATAATCTTTTTGGCCTTAAATTTTTGACCCTTCCAAGATATGTAGGTATAGGGCTCGGTAGCATCCACGGTCTTCATTGCGTCACATCGAAGCCATCTTTCTCCCTTGGCCCACGCTGCAGGATCTGGGGTATACCAAGCCCAGTATGTGAAGAAGGAGTCTTGTAGAACTCCTCCCTTACCCCAGGCACGGCATAGCGAGTTCGCAACTTCCCAGCCTTCACCCTCTGCCATTTCCTCTGGAGGAGTTGTCAGTGGCCACTTTGCAACGATGTATGTCTCGGCATTATGGGTTTTTGAGCAGTTGATCGGATTTTTTTGCGCATACGGGGCAGATATGTCAGCTTGTGTGTGCATAAAGCACTGACCTACCTTCGGTTTTACTGTGTATGCAGCCTGAGCAGGCACAACAAAAGTGCCGCAAATAATAGCTCCAGCTAAGAATGCAAATCCAAGAGTTCTACTTCTCATTTATTCCCCCAAATATCAACGGCCTGCAGGAAGTGTAGGTGGCTGACATTGACCTTTGCAATCAATGATTGACCTATATTTCAGAATATTTACTCATTTTGCCCATTTACTCAGCCAAAATATGGCTTTACTCTTCTGCAATCGCTCAGAAAGGGACTGCAATGGCAATAAGGAAAACTTTTGATGATATGGCCGATCGTTACCAATATAGAGGTGATGCGCACCCAGTACTCAATGAAAAGTACGGATTCGGTCAAGTGTGGTTATCAGTTGCATTTGTAGATCTCAATCAGGGAGGTGACACCTTTTGGCTCATTGCAAATAGAAAAGCAAATGATTGGCACTGGATAGAAGACTCAAGCTTTATTCTCCTCATTGATGGTCAGAGATTTAATGGTGTTGGATCTGTTCGAGATAGCGAAGTAACTCAAGAGGCTGCTTGGTTTGATACCAAAGTTCTATGCAATGAAGAAATTCATTGCGGAGGAGACATTGGAATTATGAGACTTCTAGCGAGTTGTCAAAACGCCAAATTCCGTCTTCGCGATGTCGACTTCGTTCTACCGGCTGGCTTGATTGCTGATGTCAAAGAAATTGTTGCAGATATCGACGCAACAGGCGGATACGGCGACGACTAGTTCGAGCTTGTATTTGCAAAAGTAATCTTGTTCTCCACGCATTCATTTAGTACATCAGTCTTCGCCCAAATATCCGTGATTCGACGACGTTCGTCACCCTTGAGAATCCAAAAAGCGTCAACTAGTTGAAAAACCAAAGTTGCAAAATAAAGCAGCACGATAAGTACGGCAGAGGCATCAGTGAAATCCGGGTTTGCAGTAGCTCCAATGCCTCCGAAGAGTACTAATGGAACTAACCCAGCTAGGCTTACTGCAAGCGGAATTAGAAATTGACGTATTGCCATGTGAGGCCACGTTGCTGGCCTGAAATTTTCTGATGCATAAACGCGCATCCTCAATATTTGTTTACCCGGCGTCTGACCTTGCCCCCAAATAATAAGAGCCCAGATGATATAGCCGATATAAAAAGTGACCATCACGAGCACCACATCAAGCGCTAGACCTGCAAGTCGATGTTGAGGGCTTGCCTTCACATATGGATAACTCATGAATCACTCTTTCCCCTAGAGGCAAATCATCTCAAAAATGCTCCTAAATAAGCAAGCACTTCCCATTGGAATTGTGTTGAATCTAATTTACAGTTGAGGCTGAGGTGGGGCTAAATGAAGAAAGTCAAAGCATATGGTGAAATCTTGGAGCTTCCTGACTACAGGATTCATTGGCTTTCCAAGGTTGTTTACAGCAGTCCCTTTGAACTAATTATCGCCTTTGTAATCCTTGTCAATGCAGTCTCACTGGGACTTTTAACTATGCCAGGAGTTGAAGGATCTACAAGATCTGCATTTGAAACTCTTGATAATTTTGCTCTATACATCTATTCGACAGAGCTTGTTCTCCGAATGATTTCATATGGCAAAAAACCTTGGGAGTTTTTCAGGCGGAGTTGGAATGTATTCGACTTCGCAATAATTGCATTATCTCCAGTTTTTGCTGGCCAAATTGTAGTGTTGCGATTACTTCGACTACTCCGTCTTGTTCGAATTTTTCGATTTTTACCAGAAGTTCGAGTTCTCACTTTATCTATAGTGAGGTCTATTCCGCCACTTCTCAGCATGGGCGTGCTAATTTTTCTCGCTCTCTTCATTTACGGAATGGCCGGGGTTTACATCTTTGGAGACGAACTTCCTTTGCATTGGGGCAATATCTCCATCGCCCTAACGACCCTCTTTATTCTTCTAACACTTGAAAATTTCCCTGTTTACCTTGAAGAGGCTGTCTTAGTGAGCCCTTGGGCGCTACCTTTTTATCTTTCTTACATTTTCATCATTGTGTTCACTGTTCTGAATGTGCTAATTGGTATCGTTTTAAATGCCATGGATGAGGCAAGATCAGAAAACAAGAAAAGAATTGAGAAAATTAAGCAACTTGACGAGATAGTCCATGAAGTAGATGACATAACTGCGGATGGGAAAATCACTGATGAAGAGATTAAGCACCTAAGAGAGAAACTAAAGATGCTGGAAAGAATTGCAGCAGAAAAGCAGCAGCAATAGGTGATTTCTCGGCATTTTCGCGTTGTACTCTACTTTGCTGCAGCCCTTTTGCTCGTTAGCTGCTCCAACAAGCCGACCTTAATCGCCACCGTGATTGATGGTGACACTGTACTTACTTCTCACGGAGAGCGAATCAGATTGGTGCAAATAGATGCACCGGAACTTGCTAGTGGCGAGTGTTATGCTGAAGAGTCTAAAAAAGCTCTAGCTGAAATTCTCAAACCGTACATGAACTCTTCGCACACAACACAGACTGGCTTGAAGACTCTCGAAAAGGACATAGGAGTCAAGCTAGAGAAAGATTCAAGTCTTGATTCAATTGACAGGTACGGAAGGCAACTTGTCTATCTGTATACAGGCAACATGAATGTGAATCTAGAACTCGTACGAATAGGTGCCGCAGCTCCATATTTCTATCAAGGTACAAAAGGTGAGTTTGCTGATGAATTTGAGAGTGCGGCAGATTTTGCGCGAGAAAATCAGCTCGGCATTTGGAAAAACTGTCCTGGATTTAACTACGATCCAACAAAGTCCATAGACACTGGATATTCGACAGCCGTTTCACAGGCGACTCTCCTCGGGTCACGTGGAGATGTAACCGTGCTAGGTACAAATCAATGTTCGCCAGATTATCGGGAATGCGTTCCTCCGTATCCCCCAGATTATGACTGTGGAGACTTAGCAAACTTAGGTCTCATACATGTTCTTGGGTCGGACCCGCACAGACTAGATCGCGATGGAGATGGTTTAGCGTGCGAGTCTAACGCCCGTTAGAAAGCTACCTCTTCGCCATCAAAAGTAGTTGATAAATTGGCTTGAGGAACACTCTGTTTAGATTCTCTCAATTCGCGCTCCCTAAGTTCCATTTCAGAAGGTTGATAATCTTGGAAAATTGCTAATTCCTCAGGATGGCACCATTCACTTAGGTCCACCCTAATCGACACTTCAAATGGCCTTGTTCCTGAGTAGACCTCTTTAAATGAATTAACCTCTTTATGCGCGTATTGCGTGGCGCGATCTGTCGCGATAAAGACGCTATCTGGTTTTTTCTCATGTCTTGCTGCCATTTGGCCTCTTGCTGAGAATGTTCCTGGTGCCCATGGAGAACCAGCTCCAGCAATTTCAGACAACCTTTGCTCCCAAGGAGACACATCTTCATCCGAAGTGCCTACGAGGTCGTCCGAGAGCTCTAGATTAGACAACACATCGGGCCTAAGCGAAATAACCTCAGGTTGGGCGAACGGCAAAACCTTAGCTTGGACGTCTGCAGCAAATTCCTTCACCATCTGTTCGCCAATTTGAAGAAGCACGGCTTCTTTATCCTGTAACGAAATCAACATCTGACGTTTTCCGCTCCGGCGCTGATCCTGATCTAATTCACGCAACGCTCCCTCAGGCTGCCCAAACCCGGCACTCTCAGATAATTGTTGAATGGCATTTTCAAACGCTGCTTCTCTCCAACCCGGCTTTTGAATCTGATTAAGTGCACGGAAGACTAATTGAGGAAATACACGTTGAGACGACTTCTCGGTTGGAACCGATACATCCAATGATTCAGGCAATCTCGATGCATCTGGGAGCACACCTTCAAAGGCTAAGTATTTGGAATCAATTATCCAAGGTGAGTGTAGGCCAAGAGAGAGTAACTCTAAGATTTGTGGGACTTGAGGGTGCAAGGAATCGATTCTTTCTCTTTCACCTTTAATAGAGTGAACTGCTTGCTCCATTACTTTTGTAAGTTGTGCTTCTTCTGCAACCAATTGGCGAAATTCTGAACTTCGCCTGGAGTGAGCAAAGAGCGCTCCCGTAAATACCGAGAGCATGATCATGGCCAACATGAAAGTTATTTGCAGATGTGTTAACCCAAGATTTTCTAGCAGCCACCTGTCAAATTCAAGGACTTGAATAGTGGCTGCAGGATTGCTCGGATCTGGAACCTCAACAATTTCAGAGTTTCCACGGATTAATTCCATTACCAGAAATATTCCCAGCAAGATTAATGCTGGAATTCCAATCAACTTCATAACCCAACGTCGTGTTTTTGCACCAAACTCGGTATCCAAATCAGGAGCATTTTCTGAAAAATCTCTCACTTTTGCTTCGTCAGAAGCTAGTTGCTTCTCATGACCCCGAAGAATTTCGGTGAGTTTCCAAGCAAAACTCTCCTTGCGTGCACTAATCCATTGGTTCAAATCCTCTTGAACTGATACATACTTTTCTATTTCTTCCGATAAAAGCTCTCTATGTTTCTCTATATCTTCTTTCTCTACAAGTATCCTAGAACGTTTATCTTCGAGCGTCCTAAGACTTTCTCCTAATTGAGGATTAGATTCAATGGTGGCAACTGGTAAGGGATTTTCTTGAAGCTGCGCAGATGATGTCGCTGAATCTTCCGCAACTACTAAGGGATCATTCTGGGTCTCAGTTTCATCTTCAGCTACAGGGTCGGAGGTAGTTACATCCTTCTGCTCGATCATTATTTCAGTTGAATCAGACACCTCTGAAGAAATCTCATCTTTTGACAAAGCCAAGTCCTCGGTGGGTACCGCATCATGAGTTTCTGAGTTAATCACTTGAGTTCCCCATTCGCATCAGAAATACTCAGGGAGATTCGAGATTTTTCAAACTCTATCGATGCCGCCTGTAGTTCCTCGTTTAGTTGAAGGAGCTCCTCATCTAATTCGCCAGACCTAATTTCCATACGATCAATTTCGGATTGCGCGGCTGCAATCTTGGTTTGCAAGAACTCTTCAATCTCCGATAGAACGTCCATTTCCTGCCAACTTGCAGATCGAGAATCAGATTCAAGAGTTCGCTTTATATCCTCGGGTAGATTCCATTTTTCATGCAGAGAGGGTAAAACTTGATTCAAATCCCCTAGGACTCTTAACCCTGCACTGTCACGTGTATGTTCCAAGCCAACGGGAAGGGATGATCCATCGAGTCTCCCCAAAACAATTTTCCGTAAATCTGCCCACAATCCTGGCTCAGATTTTCGAAGAGTATTTCTAGGCCATTGAACTAGAACCTCTTTGACCTTTTCTCTTCGAGCTTTAATTTCCAATAAATTTGTAGCCGCATCCTTATCGAGGTCAGTCTTTGGGAAATCTATTGTTCCTTTGGCGACTTCTCGGCCGCGAGCTCCGAAAAGTTTTAAGGTAACTGCTCTTGCAATAAAATTCCAAAGAGCTGCAAAGAACCACAGTGGCAATACCTTTATCAAGGACCAAGAGTTTCGACCAAACATCCTGATTGCGGCAAAGACTCCAGAAGCAGTCTGTTCAACTTCAACTTCTAATTTAACCTCTTTATATTTAAGTGCACCATTCTGAAATTCCAAGGTGTCCTTCACCATTTGATCGATTACTGTCGAGGTTTCGTGTTTCTCATATGCAACAAGATTCGGATTGGGCACAGCTCTCAACCCATCAAGGTTTGATTCAGTTGCATTTCCTGCTCGCCGCAGGGCCTCAGCAGCAACTCTTATCGCTAAGCCTTCACTCAAAATTCCTCTCACGAAAGTTCGCATGACTCGAACTTGATTTTGAATGGGAGATAAATCGGAGAATTGATTTCCCAATTCAAATATGCTGCGTTGTTGACCAGACCAAAGTCCGGCAGTCGCAGCGATATTTGAAAGAATAAATCCATTCATTTTCTCTTTATCCGCATAACGTGTGAAACCATCAAACGATGTTGGCGTTGCTCTGTCTTCGGGTGCAACAACCAAGTTCACATCCCAATGTGACTCTAGTAAGTCAACATATGAAGCGCCCTTTTGCTCAGTAGGAGCGAACACTAAATTAACCTTTAAGATCTTAATTCCAACTTCAGAGCCACCACTTCGGGTAACGATAGGCCTTGATTGTTCAATATATTTTTCAATTACACCAACGGCAAGATCTTGCTGACGATCTAATTTCTCGTCTGGTCCTACAACTCTTGCAGCAATAACTCGAATACTTTGGATATCTAATCGACTCAATTGTGAGAATAAATCAACTTCTTGGTTTCCGTTTCGCCCCGTTACCCGAGCCAAAATTCGAGGAGGTCCCACTGGGCTCTCTTGAATCTGGCCCTCTGCAATCCAGAAGGCAGGTTTTAACATCCAACTCTTGGTCCAGTCCGCAATTAGCGCTTGAAGATCCGCTCCGGTTGATCCCCCTGGAAGGAGAATTACCGAGGCGGAGCCATCGTGCCATTGAGACTTGCTCAAAATGCTGCGCCTTCCGTCGTGGTTAAGTGCATGGTGAATTCGGTAAGCTCATTGAGCGCACTACGAACATACCCTCGAATTTCCCAGATTCGCGCTACCTTGAAAATATCTCGAGCTTTTTCCTCTGCAGTGAAAATTCCCTCGAGAGCTGTTGCAGTTTTCTCAAGTGTTGAAAGAATCGCAGCTCTGCGCTCTTCAAAGGTTCCACCCGGTGTTCCAGCAAATGCTGCTGATGGAATTGGTGCATCACCTTCCAGGCTTCCATTTCTAGTCCAATTTTCAATGATTTCTTGAGCGTTGTTTCCCATTTCAATTAGACGCCAGTATGGTCGCAGTGGCTCGAGATTGCTTTGCGTATGACAAGCTGCAAGTGCAATGGAAAGCGATTTCAATACTGCAGCTAGGATTTCTGGGTTTGCGTTAACTCCAGGATTTCTCAGCGGTAACAACGGATGAGGAAAATCCACATATCCATTTGTATCCGGAGACCAAATGGAAATCTTTGGCCCTTGTTGTGGAGTTGCTACTTGTTTCTTTTGATCAAGGATTGTCGAGAGATACCATCCGCGGACCATGGATCGAACAACCTCTGGAGCCGCCGGAATAGCCTCTGTTAGCGGACGGGCTCGGCGATTAGTCCAGAAGCCTTGCATCAAGTTCTGGCTGACTGAATTCTTGCTCCATTTTTGAGCAATATCCTCCATAAGTGATGTAAATACCATTGGGTTCATTGCAGATGTTACTGTTGAAAACATATCAATCTGCTGGACCCCGCTAGCTAAATCAAATACTTTTGGAGAGTTTGCATCATTCCAAAGACCGGCATCTTTAATTGTAGTTTCTGCGAGCTGATACAAATCGGCAAGTTCACCCTGATTAACAAAAGGAATCCGACTCATATGTAAATATCGAGAGCCCTTTGCTGAAACATTCGGGTGCACTTGACCGATAAGCGCGTTATTGAGTGCGCATAAAGGTGCGCTCAACTTGAGCGCTGTCGAGAACCCATCTCTAAACTCAGTACGGCGCTTTGACTGAACCGCAGGATCTGGGTGAGTCAAGAAAGTTACCAAATCCTGAATTAAGAACTTACCAAGCGCAGTGACAGGATCGCTAAGCCACTTTCGATTTCTATCAATGTACTTCTGAGGATCCGTTTCCAAATAAAACTCTGCCTTAGTAGCTCCAGCGTTTGTGGCGCGATAGGCAGAATTTGATGGCACCCAATTTGCTCTTACAGAAATTAGGGTTGCATTCTCGGAATCACCGCGTTGATCAAGTTTAGTTCCTAGGATTACTCTCTCAATAGATCGATTCCACCAATTGGTTTGGTCTTCTCCTGGAAGACTATCTTTCACGAGTTTCTCAAATTCCTTCGGGTACGTTTCAACAGGAATCAGAAGTCTTTCCACAACACTCGCATTAAATCGATCAGGAATTGTCCCAGACGGAATGTCAGCATAATTAGGGAATGGGTTGTTTTCTCCTGTGGCAGTCTTTGGCCCAGTTGCCGCCAACAACAATTGAGTTGCAGCGTTCTTAACTAAGTTCTCTAACGGATTCAAGAACGATTCATCTAAATCTGCCATGAGTTCAGATGCAACACTTCTCCTAAGTGCATTCGTGATGAATTCGGAGACTTGAGCCAATCGAGGTCCTGTGGCTTGCCTCATTGCTTGAGCCTGAACCTTCGACATTCCTGCTGGCAAAGATTCATTCAATTTGCTTGCAAGTTGGTCGATTTTTCTTAATTCTGCAGCAGCCTCAAGAGGCAGTTCTTGTTTTGCAATAAATTGCACTTCATCACGAAGCTTTTGAAGTAAACGCGCCGTGACATTGAGGCCACGTCTTGAAATTTCAAGAGAGACTACGTTGAGAATTTGTTGCTGAATCTCAACGCTCCAGTGTTGCGCCAGCTTATGAATCTCTGCCAATTCGTCAGTTTCGTAGGACTTTCGGTTCAAGTTGAAAAAATTCATGAGTCGAGAGACCCACTGATCAATAGGCAACCCAGCCGCATCGACACCTTGCTCCGCAAAACTTAAGCCCTTTTGAGCAAAAGCCTTGGCTCTATCTTTAGCTGCGACTCCTTGAAGGTAGTCGATAACATCATTACTTTCTCCGCGTTCATTCAGGCCACTAGTGCTGAGAAATTCACTCCACTCGCGGTCTACATCTTCATCAATTTTTTGGCTCGGAGTCTTTGGTTCTAGAGGATTTTCAGGCTCAAATTGTGGCCAGAGCATCTTTTCGGTTGCCGCACGGGCCAAGCCTTCTGCAATATATTCATTAAACCGTTCTAAGCCTAAGCTCACTCTTCCGACACCAATTGAGGCTAGCGGCTGCATGTGATGGACGTTCCCAGAAATCTTTAAACGCGAACGATCGTCACAGATCATCTCATTCGCTGAATTCACAAATACGTTGACGATAAGGAAGTTGATTAGCCAATCCTGAATCTTTTCATCTGCAACTAAAGTAGCCAGTGATTCACCTGTGGCAAGGTAGACGGAATCCTGTGTAGGGAAACTGACTAATCCATTTGAAGCCCCTACTAGATAAGTATGTTTAGATCCAAATCCACGAGTACCTTCTCCAATTAAGCCCGCCGATCTGAACAGCGCACTACTTCCTTCACCGGGACTATCCGCCCACAAGCCAGCAACAATTTCATTCATGGCGCCCAGCGCATTTGCTGGAATTGAATCGCGCATACCAGCTGGCACTGAGTTAAAGACATCTGGTCCGTAAACAAATGTGTGCGTTCTATCCGCGTAGCCAGTGTCAATTGATTTCAGCGCCTCAACGACATCAAGAAAAATGCCAGCACCCGATCCACCGGCGATTGAACTTACAACGATTGCAATTGGAGGTGGTAGCTGTCCCTCATCCTTGCCGTAAAGAAGCTTGGCAGCAGCACGCAATTCAGCATCTACACCAGGAGCTGTTATGCGGTTATGTGATGTTCTTAATTTTTCGGCTACACGATTTAACTGTGAAACCACGACCGCCCTACCGAGGGTTCGGAACTGACCTGCACCCTTTGCAATAGGAACTGCAGTTGTCTCCGGAAGCCATCCAGCGAGGGCTGCCATCTGGTCTTCCCTCATTACGTTTTGAATGGTTGCTGCTTTGAGGCCCTCATAATTCACACCAGTTGGTACAAGTCCAAGGTATTGATCTGATGGGAGTAAATCCGCTGGGAAATTTTCGACAGCCTGAGTAGAAATGGTGTCGATTTCCAGGAATTGCCACGCTTCAGGGATATCGCCTTCCCAACCCTTGGCACGCAGACGTCTCAAGAGTGTTTGCCGCAGAGAACGTAACGTCTTGCCGCCTGAGCCGCCTACTCCAATAATTAGGAATGGTGTGAGCATCTTTATATCCCTTTCGTTATGGTGGCCAACTGGTCACCATTCTTCCTTGGATCCACCTGAAGAACCAGGGGTATCCCAATCCGAATTCGTTGATGAACTTCCCCAATCATCAGTTGGGGCCTTCTGACTTGGAGGCTGAGGATTGCCACTTGAACCTTGGGCCGGTGAATGATCTGAATTAGAAGTTGGGCTGCCCCATTCGTCGTTGGTCGATTGAGCAGGCGCAGCGCTGCCCTTTTCTACCCGAGATTTCTTCATCTTCTTTGGTGACTCGACCTTTGGCGCTGCTGGAGACACTGATAGCAAATTATTGAGCCAGCCACCCTCATGCATAATTCGAGTATTTAGATAATCAACCTGCGCAACGGGATCACCAGTATTCAAGCTCAAGAGTGCCGTCAATGTACCTTCAACTCGGTCTGTCGATTCCTTTGATCCCTGATTCTCTTTGATCAACTCGGAATTAGCGGAATCAGTCAGAGTGACAAAGACAAGTCCTGACGGATTCAATGAACCCTGTGCTTGATTGCTCGGAAGTTTTTTCTTGCTTTGTCCAAAAGCTGAGGATGCAATTACCATGCCGGGTGAAGTGGTAAGAATTGCTTGTAGCATTCCAAATGGATTCTTTGGAGTCTTTCCTTGTAGCAATTCAGCTCCAATTTGTTTTGACCGGACTACTTCTTTTCCAGAACTAAATGGTGAAAAATCCTCTTGTGAAAGTAGCGCACCCGAACCTAACTTTTCCAATCTGGACACATTCACAAAATTTCCTGAAGAAGAGAAAAGTACGGGAATGCTCGCACGGTAGACATTATCTAAAACAATTCTAGAGTTTCTCGAGTTAATGATTGACAGCAAGGCAAGTGGCAGAGCCAGCCCTAAGAACATGAACAACGCCAATAACAATCCGAATCGTCCTTCATCAATCTGAGTTTCAGTAGCAAACTGAACATCTACCTTTGTTTCGATTGGCTCTTTCCCATCGCTTTTCAGTGTGGCTGTGAGATAGCCTGCAACATTTCCATCAGCTGAATCACTATTCTTTATTGAAAGTTGAACATCCTGCGAACTACCGGCTAGCAAGGTGAAGCAAGGATTGTCTGACAAATCTTTTTGATCGAGCTGGCTTATATAGCCATCTATTCGATTGGGATTGACATCAGCTCTCACCTCTAAAGGACCAAAGCAGATTTGTCCGTTTGTTCGTGATGGGCCTTTCAGGTTGACAGTTGCTAACGCCTCTCCTCTTTTGCCAATTAGGTTTTGTGAGAAGGATTCTTTTGTGATTGGCGCCGGAGATATCTCGGGGTAATAGCCTGGTGGAATCACTCGTATAGGTTTGATAGTACCCAGCGAATACTCAATGCCAGTTTCGGTAACAACCTTTATCGCTATTTTAAGATTTGCAACATCGCTGTTGCCTTGAGGAGTGAAGGAACTTCTAAATTCACCAGTCGATTTATTCACGTTGAGTGGAGACAAAACTCCTGCTTTTCCTTGGTTATCAATCTGCGTTGAAAATACTTTGACGGATTGGAAAGAATCGAAATCTATAGGTCTGCCAAAACGAGTCAAAGTTCCTGAATAATCGCAATTCTCACCGATGTAGCACGTACCAGCTGAGACACTGACGCCGATATCGATGAAGCCGCAGAAAACAGCTCGTTGTAGATCGGCAGATTGAATCTTCCACACTCCAGGTTGAGTAACTCCATTTGCTGAACTTACCTTTCCAATCACCTGCACTACCGACGAAGAATTCCCTATGGGGTCAACTGAAACTTGCCCCCCCGATGCCCCTCTGGCATTTGCAATCTCGGAACCTGACTGATTCTTTACAGAGAATGACTTCGCTGGTGAAGTCAGTGTGAATCGAGTCAACGCAGCATCTACCTTGACTTGACCATTCTGAGCTATCGGAATAATTCTTCCATTTTCACTAAGGCAACTGAATTGAATTGGGGGCCAGATAATGTCAATTGCATCTGCCACTATTTGGAGCACTCCCCCTGCACCAGAGAACGTTCCGCAATTAAAAGTTCCAGGACCACCATTTGAAAATGCTCCATTACGGACCGCTCCAGATTGCTCAACAACGGGTAGGAAGAGACTCATTCTCGCCAGTTCATTGTCTAAATCTTCCTGCGAAACCTTTCCTCCTGTTACCCCAGATGGATCATCGATGTATTTCTGGTTTCGAAGTAATACTCCTTGAATATTGATTCCAGATTTGCGAAATTTATCAATGAGCGCTTCTTGTCCGGTTTTTACGCCTGTCAATGGATCTGCACCACAAATCTCAGCCACAGAGTTCCGTGTTTGATTAGAATCATTCCCTACTTGCACTCCGCCATCAGTAAACCAAACCATTACATTACAAGCAGATGCAGATTTCACTTTTTGGAACTGTTCGTAAGAGCCTTTTAAGCCCTGATTCCAGTCTGTAAATTTCCCTTGATTTAACTTTGGAATATTTGAATCTATCCACTCCAAGTCATTATCTAAGCTGCTTCCACTTATCTTCTCCCAAGGCTTTCTCACGGTAAAGGCACTACCGAAAGTCGTAATCGCTCGGTTGACCGTGAAATACGGCTTGCTTACTGACACATCTCTAAATTGTTCAAGGCTGCGCTTTATTCCTTGAACTCGCAAGTTGTCTTGGTCATTCCAGTTCAGGCTTCCCGATTCATCAATCAAATAAAGTATGTTGAGCTGATTTTTTCCATCGCTATTGATGCAAGTTGCAATCTGTTCGATTGCCTGCTCACCTCGATCGGTTAAACCAGAATCTGAGGCTATAGCTTGTGAATTAGTTGATAACGAAGCCAGAACTACAAATAGAGTCAAAGTCAGAGAGAAATACTTTCTCATACTTGCGACAATTCTGTTGCAATGTGAAACATCACAGGCAAAGCAACTGCAAATCCGGCAATCGCTAGAACCAAAGTGAAAGTGACTATCTTCTTTCCTTTTGCAAGGTCATAAAACACATTAGACCTGGCTTTGGTATCACGAGTTCGGGCTATAGCTAGTGCGAGAATCGGGATGAAAGGTGTAAGAACGTATGCAAAATATATTGCGGGGCTATACCGCAGGCTGCCGATTAGGTAAATCATTAGACTTAGCAGTATCGATAACAGAGCCACTACAGGTGGAATCCAAGAGGGCTTTTTTATCTCTTGCGCCATGGCCTTGTGATTCCCATTCCATTCTGAGATTATTCTGTGAGTAGGGACAACCTTCGCAGACTAAGGTGAATCTTTCAAGGGTGCCCTTTGGCTTTTGAGCTCGAGATAAGGTGGATAAATGTCAAACAGCACCAATAACAATCGAATTCTTGCCCAGCCTTGGATTCTTCCCATTGTTATTGTTAGCGGACTGGCTTCTGCCTACGCCATCCCTTGGAACTACACGAATGTCAGTGCCGTAGAAATTTTGACGACTCTCATTCCGCTAATCGCTCAATTTGCCCTTGCTTGCTTAACTTCAGTTTTTGCATTTCTAGGTAAATCTTCTTGGCTTGGATTCCTTATTGCCACAATCTCAGTATCGATTATCAATGCCCTGCTCTACGGATTAAACTTCTGGGGCGTTCAATTACCGAATCTGCCAAAGGTTCTTCTCTTTATTACAGCACTCTCTCTAGTGCCAACGCTGATCTGGGGCAGAAAACGAGTTCAATACTCGCCACCTGGAAGTGCAAATTTTGAAACAACGAATGGGTCCGACTGGTAAGTCGAGTTAGCAACCAGCATCCTTGAGATCTGGGAGAAATTTACTGAAACCAGCAGTATTGAATTTAACTTTATACACCTGACCATCGATTGTTACTGGATAACTAAAGTTCTTCGCTGGCAACATCTTTTTCACAAAGAGTTTTGGATTAGATACAACCGTTCCATCGACGTCCGGCATCTCACGGACTCCCCACGAAACAGCTTTTGTAGTTCCGAATCGCATAGGCAGACTTGTAGTTTTTGGAAATGGAATGGTCTCCCACACAGACTTCTCGAGATTCCATTTTTGATACTTCGTAACAATTACTAGCTTTTCTTGCCAGCAATAAATATTCAAGAAAAAGACTCCATAGTTTTGAATGTCCCAAGATTTCTGGTCGTTTGCTGCAGGAGTGAAAATGTCAAAGGGGCCATAAGCCGGATTAAAGTAGGTTCTGACTAAGAGTTCATCATCCCCGGGAATAGAGAGTTCCCAGGCATGAGTTTGTTGCATGCTACCCAAGTTGATAGCTAGTAAAAAGGCCAAAATAACCCGTAATCTCATGAAATAAGTCTAACGAATATCGCCCTAAATGATGGACGAGAGGGCCATTTCTTGCCACCATTAAACCACCATCGAAACGGCCAGGAGGCAATATGTCTGACTTTCAAACTACCCCTCAAAGTGGAAACACTTTCTCAATCATCGCAATAGTTCTGGGAGCTATTGGGTTTCTTCTTCTACCAGTTGTTCTGGGACCAGCAGCAATTATTCTTGCTGTAATTGCAAAGAATAAGAAGGAAAAACTCGCAAACGTCGCTCTTACGGTAGGTATCTTGGGAACAGTAATCGGAATGATTGTTGGCGCAATTGTTGGTGCAACCCTCTTTGGATAATTTGAAATAGACCCATAATGATGAGAAAAGAAGGGAGATAGGGGAATGGCTTTTTGCTCTGAATGTGGTTCCCAACTGAAGAAAGACGCCAAATTCTGTTCTTCATGTGGAACCAAGTTAGGTGATTCCCCTAATTCTCAAGGGCAGATTGCATGGCCAGATCTTTCGAATTTTGGTGATCACCCAATCACTCTTGGAAAATTCTTAGAGTCAAGTTCAGTAAAGCGACTTTCTAAGCATGCGATTAAGGGAATTGATAAGCATTTGGCTGGGGCACTTGATGAGAAAGTCAGTGCTATTCCGCTCCGAGGTGAAAAAGCTGATCCTGATCTTGCTGCAGATTTAGACTCGTACCTCAACTCCAGCAAGCGAGATAAATACCTCAAGACTCCATTAGTCGTGTTCCCTAGCTACTACCCAGACGGAGTGTTAGGTCAATTTAGATTGGCTAATAAAGCAAAGGGTATTTCCCAGCAACAAGATCAAAATGGTGCTACCTGGGGCCACACTGACTGGCTGTTCCTACTAGAAAACCGAGCCATTCTGGTAAACGACTTTACAGATGGATTTACTTGGAAAGACGCAAGCTACTACAAATCTTTCTCCTACGAAGAAGTTCTCCAAGCTGCCTTCTCTCAGGACCACATGGCTGAATCAGGATTTATGAACGCAATCCACTATTACTTTTTAACTTTCCAATTTAAGTTAAAAAATGGTGCCGAGTATGCGCGTTATCTACTCACCGGACAAGGAGAGGATGAGAGAAATAACAACGCCTATAAGGGTTTGGCTTTGTACTCTTTTCTGGCTTGGAAACTTCGCCTCGATCTAGACCCAGATAGATTAATTGCGCTAGACGGAACAAGTACTGATAACACAATTAAGACTTCGGCAACATTTGGAATTTTCAGAGAATTGGGCGACTAACTCTTTTCCAAAAGTTCACTTACCAAACCACAAAAATACTGTGACGGGATTGCATCGGCTTTAAAAGTTACATATCTGCCATTATTCCGAAATGCCACGGTTGGAATTAACTCAGTCGACACTGAGATGTTGTCTATTTCCTTTAAAAGAAAGTTCTCTTGGGAATAAGCAGGAGGAATCCCAGAGACTTTCACTATGCGGTCAGGCATAACAACCCAAATTGCTCTCGTTACAGCACCAAGAGACGCTGGTTGAGCTCGTAGGGCAAAGGTCGCTTCCTTGATATCAAACCCGGCCACTGCAAGATGGTCTTTAGCTTTTGAGAATTCTTTTTCAACCTTTTCAGCCAATTTTGCATTCTTGGCCTCAAGCTTTACTTGATTAGATCGCTTGTCGAAAATTCCCATAAATTGGTCCCGGATTAAAGGATGTAATTTCCAAGGAAACGACTAAAGGATTTGACATCAAACTTGGCATCAAATTCAAAACGTACTTTGCCGAGACCGCTAAACCATAATTCAATTTCTGCATCTAAATCAAATACACCAGCAGACTCAAGGGAAAAAGCCTGAACCTTGCTGTAAGGGAGGGATGAATAATCTTTCTTTTTTCCCGTAATTCCTTGAGAATTAATCGCAATAATTCGCTTATCTGTAAAAAGCACATAGTCACGAATACCTTTGAAAGCCGAAAAGACTTGCTCTCCATCTATCAAGAGATCGCTTACTAGTCCCACTCCTTCAGCAAGACTGACTTCCTTAAGTTTTACAAATGAACCATTCTTAAAATCAATCATTAGGATCCCCTTTTTAGTCGTATTTAAATGAAAAAACTACTTTATTGAATACTTCCAGTCACCATCAGCTTTGACCTCAAAATATTGAGTTCCAGAAGGTAACATCACGGTTCCACTGTAATTTCCGATTTTTAGGAATAACGGGAATCTTGGCTTGCCTTTAGAATCGATTGGAGTTACCGAAAATACTCCCTCGCCAGTATGTGACCAGGTGATCCTCTTAATCCCCGAACTTGCCTTACCTAGGTTAATTACGTTTGTACCGCTTCCGCTTCCCGATTTAGGCCCAGACAGGGAAGCAGACTTCAATGGACTAACAGTTACCGACCATTCTCCGGTCCCTTTTACAGCTAGAGCAACGATCGGTTTTGACGGTGTTCTTTGAAAATACGTGCCCGAAAAATCACCAATCTTGAGTTGATAAGGGAGCCCTTCAGTTCCATTTTCTTCTACTGGAGTAGCGCTAAAAACTCCTTCTCCCGTGTATGTAAAGGTTAAAATAGTAGGTGCCTTAATTGGGGAGATATCGACAATATTATCTTCTGTTCCGCTCAAGGTCTCTGCGGCATATGTAGGTGTAAGTAAGACCACCGTAAGGAGAGCGGAGGTTAATAGTGCACCTAAAGATTTAATCCCAATTGATTTCATGATTTCTCCCTATTAGTTGGCTAGCGACTTGGCAATTGATTCAAGAGCAGGAATAGCATTTAAGACTTTATCTAACTTGGCTTTAGCCTTAGATATTGTTAATTCTTCATCATCTTCGCCTAATTCTGTGACCGCTGATTTCAGAATTTCGAGCTTAGAGTTCCATTTTTCTGCATATTCCTCTCGGGGATCGAGAATCTCCAACTGAGCAAGATTGATGTTTACCTCTGCGACATTCCAGTAAAACTTGCCCAGACCGTTCTGAGTGATTCCAATTCGAGCGTCATTGAGATCTTTTCGCATATCTCCTAAATCGCGTAAAGCGCTGAAACGAAATTCAAGTGGCGTCTCAGGAGATTTGCTGGCGCTAGGTGTTGGGGTTGGCTCAACTGTTGGAGTTGGCTCAGGTGAAGGAGATGCCTCATTTTGACTACTTGCCTTACCAACAGAATTCTCACTTGTTTCTGATCCTGAACTTGCGAGGGCTCCGATTAGAATTACAACGATTAATACTTGCTGCCATCTCTTAAGCGATAAAAATTTAGTCCAAATTCGCTCTAGAAAGATTTTTATCCTTGCAATCATTGTGGTCTCCCCCACTCAGGCTCAAGTAAACCACAGACGGGCTTTTAGAGCCCAAGAATTCTGAGAAAAGACACATCCCAACTATCTCGAATCCGCTTTGCCTAACTTTGGCCAAGACCTCGCAGCGTTGAACTCGCATCGAATTTACGCCCAAATCTAAATTCTTGGTCGAAAACTATTGGGCTGTTTTTCCTGATTTGGGAAAATAGGTCTGTAAAGGACAGCAGTGGAAGACGATGAGCGATCTCTAACCATCCTGCAGCTGCTACCTGAGCAGAAACTGAAGTTCCTGAATAGTTTCGCGTAGTACCGTCAGGTCGCACATCCTTAATTTCACCAAGGACATAAAAATCAGTCAGATTTCGATCCATGTTGCTGAATTTTGTAATCTGATCTTTTGTATCGACGGAACCAACTGCAATTGATGCGGGAATACAAGCTGGCCAGTCAATGCGAGATTTATCTGATGAGTTTCCTGTGGGTAGAAATATTGGAATATTCATCATCTTTAAAGCAATAATTTTCTTTTCTATCTGAGGAGTTGATGGGCAATAACGTGTACTTGAGGACAAGTTATGGTGTCCTTGCGACATCGCGACTGCTCCGATGTTGTGCTTGGAAGCGTTAGTGATAATCCACTCAAGTGCTTTATCAACTGTACTGTCCGATGTAGGTAATCGCGCTCCCCGGGCATTATTTCCAATGATTCTCATAAACACAATTTCAAGATTAGGATTAGTCAGAGTTGCAACTCTGGCCATCTGGGTTCCATGTTCAAAACCAGGGTATGTCAGCAATGCGCTTGAAAGCGTGGCACTCCCTTTGCCTTCTTGATAGTCCGTTCCATTTGGGCATGAATACCAGAACATAATGCATACTTCATGAACTATGTGTTTATCGTAGTTAGGAAATCTCGCATCAATGCCAGTGTCAATTATTGCAAGACGCTTCTGAGGAGTTTCGAGGGCAACTGCGCTGTGAGAGGAAAACCAAGGAATTGTCAGAATAACGCACAGCATGGGCACTTGAATCAATCTGAGCAGTAGGCATTTACTCGATTGCATTGCTGAACCTTTCATCAATCGCCTCCATCACCCGTAGATCGAGTCTTCTTCTAAGTCCCAACGCTCTTTACTCACACTCTTAGCTTTACGCGCTCTCCACGCCTCCGTACACCACAAGGCCCACACCACTAATAACGGTTGAAAGAACAATCGCACCAAGCGCGCTGTATCGCTATCTAAACCAAATGCATCAATCCCATTCACATATTGCGAGATATTTCCCGGAAAAATCGCCACAAAGAAGGCTGCAACTATCCAACCCACCACCACTCGATATCTCCACAGCACCAACAACGCAGTCCCCAACGCAATCTCAACTACCCCAGATGCCACCACCACAAAATCGGCATACTCCTTCAACACACTCGGAACCTGCGCCTGAAACTCCACCCGATTAGCCCCCAGATGCCCCACCCCGGCATAGCCAAGTGCAAGACCCAGAACTATCTGAGCAAGTCGTCTAAGTAGTTGCATGGGGGTAGTTAACACCTTTTATCTCTCAAGGCAATCTAATTTCTGAGCTAGCTTCAACTCGCCAGCTACCAAGACAAAGCCCATATTGGAAAAAATTAAGAGTAATCACTAGGCGGTGCTTCTGATTCACACGAGTTATCTTCTATCGCTCAATACGAGCGTGAGGTCTTTCTGGAAATGTCGCCCATTAAGTGCTGTGTTAGGTCGTTAAACGGACAAGGAACGGACGGTGGGTAGTATTAGACATGCTGTTTATGTCCAAAGTGGTAATTGTCCTAAGTGTTCTGTTCTTAACAAGCGGTTGCTCAACCAACCCAGAGCCTGAAATAGACCCCACAACAGGTATGGCGGTTTCTTTATGCCCCGTATTTAAAGATTCTTATGAGCAAGCCAACAAAGAAATTTGGGCATTGGCAGAAATGAAAACTTCAGTTGAATCTGCCCAAAAAACTGTACTCAATCTAATGGCTGATGCCTCAACAATTTCTGTAGTCAGCAATGAACCAGCCTCTTTGTGGCTTGAAAGCATTCAAGAAAATGGAAAGTATTTCTTGTCCTGGTTTGGGATGTCAAACAGTTCTGATTCCCAAGAATTGATCCAAATTTATGGTCAGTGGAAAGTCAACTATGAGTCTCTGGAAACTTACTGTCCGTGAGACAGCCCCACCCCAGGTTATTAAATTTAGTTCTACCAGTATCTATACAGTCTCCAAAAATATTTTTCCTAATTTTTCAACAAAAGTTAGTAAGAGTAAATTGACTTCGAGTTCAGGCGATTTCTACCCCCTACCTTTATTCAACCTCTTGGATGCGCTGAAAACGTCTCAACTCCCAGGTTTTCCTGACCATTTGAGGCATCGTATGACAAAGGGTTTGACCCTAGGTTGCTAATTTGGCGCTCGCTATATATGTATGTAGTCCGGACAAAATTTTCTGTTACAAAAGGACACCAAGAGCAACTAGGTCAATGCCCACGAGTTTGCCTTGATGCCAACCTAATACTGAATGACAAATGGCTTCTTAACAATGGGGCTTCACCTAGGAGGGGGCATAAAGTACCAATCCCAGCAGGAATCTTTTCAAGAATTATGTTCAATCCACTTCACTTCTTCTAGAATTTGGGCATGAGAACTAGAGTCATTGGCTTCATTATTTTGGCGATTATCGGCCTTACTCTCAGTGAATGTTCCAGTGCTGACCGAGATGAATCAGGTGCAATTGTGAGTTCTGGAGATGTTCAAGCCGACGAGACTAGACTTGGGGACTGTTACAACGAATTGCCCGCCGATGGCGAAACCTTTTCTTCTATTAGTGCCGTACCTTGTAATGAAGCACATCAATATCAATTGTTTTATCGTGGAACTTCATCACTGACTTCATTTTCGGAAGAGGCGGCCCGCCAGGAGGCTGAAGATGTGTGTACTCAGGCTGCGGACAATTTGCTTAGCCAGATGTCAGCAATAAAATATGATGCTTTCAGAAACGCTAATTTAGGATTTTTTTATCCAACGAACAAGTCTTGGAATTCCTACGATGATAGAAACGTGGAATGTTTAATCGGAAGTGATACGGAAATTTACTTTACTTCGGTATTTGAGTGATATTTGTCTGCTGATTATAGCGTCACATTGATATTCAAATTAACTTTCTTTTCTCTTGTGAATCTTTGCCAGAATATATCCAGCCAATAAGGCATTGAGACAACTCTGTCCTCTGAATTCATCACCCTGCATTGCTTGAATTAAAGTCATTGATTTCATCGCCTCCCAAGCGCACTCTGACATTTCATTCGGATGTGCAATATTGAAATAACTGTCTTCACAAGCAGACATTGCAAATCCTTGAACCATAAAACCTAGGAAATCGTTGGCTTGGGATTCATGCTCAGCCAAATGAAGGAAGTCATCTAGTTCACCGGCGAGGCTTTGAAACCAATCCTCAACTAAATTCCTTGGCAATCGAGTTCTCACGATTGCGAGATACTTCTGAAGAAATTCCTCTCCAGCCTTGTGTCTTTTTAAACTTGGCATCACTTCGTAGAGTTCAACTGGTTGATTCCTTGGGTCGCGTAAAGGCAGGTAGCCGTATTTATGACTTATGACCAAAGGTTCATTTCTGTCGAGTATTCCCACGTAGGAAAAAGTACATCACGTTGACGTTGTGACGAAAAATATTTCCGCTCTCGGTAGGTTAATTTGCTTTCTCGTCTGACCAAACATTTGGGTACCGCAAAGGCTTTGAAGCTACACCGCCCTCTGAACCAACCAAACTGGCTCGCTCGGACTGGGTTTCGCCTCGGAATTGAGCCTCCAGCATATTTACTCGAAGCAGAATTCCCTTATTCGTTGGTGACTCTGATTGTAGGCAGAATATGGATATGACGAAGCGTATTTATACGGATGAGGCTCTAGCGTTAAAGTGGAATAGAGGATCAAAGATTCACTTTCATCTCAAGCCAATTTAGTCAATCGGCGATCCTAACTGGCTTGGCTATGGTACTTTTTTCAGGGATTGAACCAATACATCAAGCTGAGTCTCAATTTCCTGGGGAGATTTTCCAAGATCTAAACCGTGGGTGTATACCGTAATCCCCTCTTGCCGCGTCTCAATAGAGCGCGCATTGCCAGCTACGCCATAAATCAAGTGTGCCTCTTTCAGACCAAGAAGCGAAGCATAACTAATAACCTGTCGAAGATCATTCAAAGAATCTCTTTGCTGGAATTCACCCTCTGGGCGTTTGTATTTAGTGTCCATTACTTGGAAGGGTTTGCCATTGCGATACCAGATGAGATCTGGCTTTTCACGATAGGTTCCCCCAACATCTAGTGATAAGCTCTTTTGAGTTGCTACTAAGTCATTTTCGCCACTGATTCGTTCTATCAGTTGTCTAGCTATAAAATCCTCAAAAACCTTATACATATCGATACTAAAGCCATTAATTTGCACATCACCTGTATTTTCGTGGAACCCGTTCCCATTAATAATCAACTCTGCAATTCGGAGTGCATTCCAATAGTGGTTATTCAATCTCGACGCATTCCAGGAAGGTAATTGGCCAATATCAGTTACGTCTTTAAAGTTAAAAAGCAAGTTTTGTGCTTGATTTCTTAACTTCCGATCTTGCAGTCCAAATTTGAGTGATTTACGCAAAGCTTCTTTCAATATTTGATTCTCTGGCACGTCTTCAACAAAATCGTCGAACATGACCTCAAAAGGGAAAATGCTCCCTGGGTTCTTTTTAAACTGCCGAGAAAAATCGACTCTTCCCTTTAATACTGGTAGGGAATCTTCACGGTTTACATAATCGCTTATTAGGCCTTTTCGTGTCGAAGAGGCCACGCTTTGAATGTAGCTCTGGAAGAGAACTGTTAGGAAATCCTTGCTCTCTGCGATTCGAACCTTTTCGCTGTCCAACTTAATCTCTGCCAATAATCCTAAGAAATAGAAGATGTTATAGATTGGAAAACGAGGAGACACATTTACTTGTACTCCGCGAACTGAGATGAAGCCAACTTTACTATCAGCTTTAATGACGAACTCACCCGAAACTTTCCGGCTCAACTCGACGATTCCAGTTCTTTGTATTTTCTGAGCAATCTCAGCATCTAAGACTTCAATAATTCTCTCCTCATACTCTGATAACGAGAATGTTGTAAGAGAGTCGATTACTGGCATGAAAAATCTCGCTCTTTAGGGATGAATCTTGTCAAATGAGAACTCGAAGCGTTTCTCTTGCCACTCCCCATAGAAATATTCTTCCAGTAATGGCTCGATGGAATACTTCCAAGTAAGTTGCAAACTATCACGTGACTGGATCTGATCCTTCATAAAATATGCCGGGCCAACGGAGAATTCATACCGAGCTAGAGCATTATTTAAGTTTTCTAGCATTACGCCAGCATTCGCGGGTAATTTGTTTTCTTGTAACCATTTAGGAAGAATCTCTGAACAAGGTTCCGAAGTCGGGTCAAGGTGAATAAACCTAAAGCGCCTTCTAATCGCACTATCGACAAGTGCAATAGATCTATCAGCAGTATTCATTGTGCCTATGAAGATCAAATTTTCTGGGATAGAAAATTTTTCAGTCTTTGAATACATCAATGAAATTTCCTCATTGCGATACTCAAGAAGAAAATAAAGCTCACCAAAAACTTTGGCAAGATTTCCTCGATTGATTTCATCAATTATAAGCACATACTTTTTTTCGGGATTAGATCGAGCCTTAGTTACGATCCGCTTTAATGGACCATCTACCTTCTCGAGCGACACAGATCCGTCTGATTTCTCCACAGGCCTAAAGCCTTCGAAAAAATCTTCATACGAGAAGGAGGGGTGAAATTGAATGATTTCAGTGTTTTCCTTGGGCGCCAAATATTGAGCGATGGCTTTTCCGATAAATGTCTTTCCAGTTCCGGGCGGACCATAGAAAATTACCTGCTTAGACTGAACAATCTGTCCGACAACTTCAGCCAGCCAAGTTTCTGGGACGAGAAGCTTGCGAGCTAGCGCAGTCATTGAGTCATCCTTTTGCGCTTTATCCATTTTGACTTCCCCTCTGAGAGTTTCTCCAGTTTTACCAAATCTTTCAACGAACTTTTCGCCAAATTCTCTACTGAGCGGATACAAGTACCCCATTTTTATCCCACCACTAGTCGCTAAGGGGCCCTTATCATCTACGAGCGAACGCAAATCAGCTTCTACTTCTTTAAGTGGGATTGGGGTCTCAAACTCACTGAACTCTGCTCTGACGATAAATCCTGGTACCAACGAGTCATCTTCAGGGGATGAAATCTTCGCGGGGTACTCAGCAGGCCTCGTTGAATCGGTACTTTCAGCAGTACATGTTCCAATAGCCACAACTTTTGAGTCTGCGTACAAGAGAACTAGGTCACCTTTTCTGATTCTTTTCATATCAGTGTGATGCGTCAGTACTGCACCATTTTTTGAAGCTGCGTGAGCCCATAAAGTTCCTGTTGCTATCGCCGGCTTTTTAGTCACACCAACGTTGCACCACCAATACTGTATTTCAGATTCTGGTTTCGGTTCAATTACCTTCAAACGTGGTTCCAAGTATTTAAGAAGGAATTCTGCCGCTTCATGAGGAATGCTGAAATTTGAGCCTTGAAGGCCATTGATCTGCGTAATACTTGCAAGGTCTTTGTTTGCTGCTATTTCGGCTTTGATCAATGGTTCATCGACCTTGTAATCAAATGAAACGACAACACCCCATTCTCCGAAAATATTCTCACCACGGTTTACTGGCTCTTTCATTAGGTGGCCAACCGCATAAACTCCTGAATTTGGTTCGGACTGGCGGAAGAAGATGAAATCACCAATCTTCATCTTGTCTCGATTTTGATTGGCCGCCCAATCATTATTTACATTTTTCTCAATCGCATCCAGCAAACTCCATTTAGAAGGATTCGATTGAAAGACCCAAGAGTTGATACCTGAGTTCCCTAATAGTTGCCAGAAGTTAGATTGAGTCTTATTTTCAACATACCTTCTTATATCATGATGATTTATCGCCGTTTGAACTACAGTGCGAGGGTTCTCCAAAGCGGAGGTTCCCTTCACTTGGTCGAGAAACTCTTGTCTATCTGCTTCTTTGACTAGCCAGATTACTTTTCGTGTAGCTAGCAGACTTTCATTTAATGTTTCAGAATTTACTTCACCGGTTACATACCCAAGGCTAATTTTCTTTCCTTTACCGCTTGGGATCAATACAAAGTCACCACCATAGATTTTGTTTGCAAAGGCGTAAATCTGAGATGTATAAGCACCTATGGTGTGATTACTGTCGGATGAATAAATCTCTTGTAGCTTGTGATAGATGTCGTTGAAATCAACATCCCTAATAGCGGTTTGTCCCCGCACTTCTTTCCAGCCAATAGCAACAAAACCAGAATCTAGGCATTCATGGAGGTATTGATCTTCAGAGCCTGCACGCACGATCCAAGTTGCCATAAGTCAAGCTTACAGAGAGTAACCGACATGTGACAGAGAGTAACTTTTTCACCTAAACTACTGGATGCAACCCCGGTTAGTCCCTCGATCAAGGTTCAGAGTTTTTGAACGTATTGGTCGAAATACGTACCTCTGTCAGTCCTGGCACATACTTTCGGTGCAGAGATTTTTTACCTCTGTGGATACATTTCTGGTGTGATAACGTCTGTAGTGCGTTAGAGGGTTGCGAAACCCAAGACCCGTGGCACTTGCTGCGGGTCTTCGCATTTTCATAAGCCTCGTGTCAGTCCTGGCACATACTCTCGGAGCATGGACTTTTCACTAGAACGCGCTCGCACACTTCAACCAGATA
>JACCEC010670730.1_pt1 | contig 29896 bp, 25 predicted proteins | sample 7450121 | NCBI WGS metagenome assembly JACCEC01 (sample SAMN15323455, study PRJNA562643) | freshwater metagenome | isolation source: river surface water | place: USA:Blue River Watershed | collected 2017-08-18 | reverse complement strand
TAAAGCAGGAACAGGTACAGGTAAAAGTTTTTTAGCAGGTCGTATTTGTGCTCAAGCATTTAATTTCCAAAAGAAAGTATTAATGACACTTCCTAAAAAGATTTTAGCTCGTGAAACTGCTCAAACTACAGCAATGTCTTGTGATGTTGTTGTTGGTGAAGAAGTTGGTTATAAATTTAAAGGTGCTCACGAAGTTGATAAAAATGGGAAAACAAGTAAAATTATTTTTACAACAACTGGTACTTTAGTACGTCAAATAACTGGTGATGACCCATTACTTAAAGATTATAGTTGTATTATTGTTGATGAAGCTCATGAGCGTTCAGTACAAACTGACCAAATTATATTATTTTTAAAGAAAGCATTAGCACAAAGACCAGATTTAAAAGTTGTTTTTATTAGTGCAACATTAGATAGTGATTTATTTATGAATTATTTTAAAGATTATACTTGTAATATTGTTGAACTTCCACCAACAGTTGCTACTTTTCCTGTAGTAGATATTTATGAAAAGAAAGTTCCTGAAGATTGGCAAAAAACAGCCATAGAAAAAGTAATGGAAATATTACGTTCAGGTGAAAGTGGTGATATATTAGTTTTTATTAAATCGGGTGCTGATGCCAACAAAATGCGTTCTTATTTAGAACCTCAATTAAAAACATTAGTTTCCAATAATGGCAGCATAAAAGAAAATCCTTTTATGATTACTTTAGATGCTGGTGTTACAAAAGAAGAACAAGAATATGCAACAAAAGAATTTGATTATTTAAATCATCCTGATGCTGACCCAACTCGTCCTTATACTCGTAAAATTGTTTTTTCTACAAATGTTGCTGAAAGTTCACTTACTGTAAAAGGTGCTGTTTTCGTTGTTGATTGTGGTTTAGCGCTTGAAGATTTATATGAACCTAAACGTGATGCAAATGCTCTTCTTGAGAAATTTGTTTCACAAAGTGCAATTAAACAACGTCGTGGTCGCGTTGGTCGTACTAAACCAGGTATTTGTTATCATTTATATAGTGAAGCAGATATGAAAAAGTTTTCGGAATATCCAATACCATCTATTCAAAAATCAGATTTAACAATGGATTTATTAGATATAATGAAAATAGAATATGTTAAAAATATAGGTGATTTAAAACAATTATTAGGAAGTATGATTTCACCTCCAAGCCAAATTTTTATTGATTCTGCTCTTCATAATCTTTATTTAAATGGGGCAATTACTTCAAAGGATAATGACGGAACTCTTACACCACTTGGTCGTGGTTATAGCTCTTTTAGTGGTTTAAATCTTCAAATGGCTCGTTCAATTATTGCTTCTTATTATTATCATTGTAAATATGATGTAATTGCAATTATGGCAATTATTGCTGAATTGGGTGGTCGTATAGATGGTTTATATACACAATTTAAACCTAAATTTAAAATGAATGAAAGCGAATATTCAAAAGCAATGAAAGAACATGAAAAGAAGCAACATCGTTTTGATAGTGCTTCAGGAGATTTTTTAACAATATATAATATTTATCAAGAATTTAGAGCATTTATGAAAATACCAAAAAATGTTGAAGTTTATACAAATAATGTTGAACCTATTACATATGGTGGAGACGCTAATATTAAAAATAATAATTTATTAAAAAATAACAATAAATTAAATAGTAATGCTCCATCTATTGTTCCAATACATCAATTAACACCTAAAACAGCAGCAGATGCTCGTAAATGGTGTTTAGAAAATGGTATAAGTCATCGTACTTTTGTAGATAGTAAAAATAAATTATCTTGGGATAAAATTGGTAATGAAGTACGAAAAATAGATTTTGCTTTAATGAAAATTGTTCAACCACCTGAATTAAAACGTGCTTATTTTGATAAATATAAAGAAGATGGTGGAATGGCAAGTAAAAAAATGTTAGCTAAAGAAATTGCTGAAAGCAAGAAATTAGCAAATGTTATTGAAGATAAAGATAAAGATGATGTGGATGCTGAAAGCATAGAAGAACCAATTTCACCACATAATAAATCAATATTAAATCGCACAGTTGAAGGTGGAAGCCGTTGTGGACCTCGTAGAAAACCAAAATATAGCTCTCAATATTTAACAAATCTTAATAAAAGTCGTCAAAATTATATTGAAACAAATAATTCACCAATACCAGATATTGAAAATCCTCAAAATAAATCAATATTAGATTTAACAGCATATGGTGGAGTATCACATGTACAATTTGGAGGTTACAATGCAAAACCATATGAAGTAAATTATTTCCCAGATGCACAAGTATTTGAAAAACGTGAAGATAATATATTAGCAGCAATTGGACATGGTTTCTATACACATATGGCTAAACACGTTAATAAAAACTTTTATACTACATGTGTTCCTATTGAACCTGTAATGTGTTATCCTGATATGAATAGTACTGTTTCATTAAAAGCAAAACCAAAATATTTAGTATATTATGAATTATTTATGTTGCGAGAAAATCAACCAACATTAAAATTAAATATTGTAAATAAATTACCAACAAAAGTACAAGCTGAAATAAAGAGTGTATATGGAAAATTAATACCCAATTGTTATAAAACAATCAAAATGAAAAGTAATGATAAAAGAAAAAATGCTAAAAAAACTACTCGCAAAACTGGAGAAAAAGGTAAATTTTTTAAAAAGAAACAATTTAAACAATTTAAAAAATGGAAACCTTATAAAAAATATTAAAATAATTTATTTTTTTAATAAAATAACTTTTTTAACAAATAATCATATGTTAAAAAATTAAAATAATATGGTATGTTATACAATTTCTATATTAACATTATCTAAATCTTTTACAGATTTTTTATGAACCGCAGTACGTTGTACACTTACACCTTTACCTTTATCTTCTGGTGCTAAACCATCATCTTTTTCAATAATTGTACATAAATTGCGATTAACTTCAAATGATTCACTATTTAATTTATTAATATTATTATATTTCCAAGTAGATGCCCAAAAATAAATTTCATTAATTTCTTTAAGTGATTTATTAAATAAAGATATTACTTTTTGTTTATATAAATCATCTTTTGCATTATTTGAAATAAAAACCATTGCATCATCTAATTCTATTATAAAAAGTGCCGCTAAACTATTTAATACAATATCAATAAGTGAATCACTAAATGCTAATACAAAAAAGTTTAATAATAAAACTAATCCAGCACAAACTACATTTGAAAATAAATCACAAACTCCTAAAAATGTACTATTCATATCTGGAAATAATTCTCTAAAATTCATTGTATTTGATGCTTGCTTTTTTACAACAAAATGTGTAAAAATAAATATTATTGGTATAATAATTCGCCCTTCATATAATGGAAATATATGATTTATATTTACTGATAACAAACTTAATCCTAATAAAATTAATAAACTTATTTGACATACAATTGTTATTAATGCATACATATAATCTATTTTATTATTTGATAAATACGCAATTTGATAACAATTTAATTCTACATCAGCATTATGAATTTGTTTAACTAATCTCATTGAATTGGCAAGTGGCTTCCATATATTATATAACTTAACTGTTAAACCCAAATCTTCTTGATATTTTTTATGCTTATCAAATATTAAATTTTCGCGTTGAATAAGTGATTTTAAATAACGGTCTAAACGCAATACACTATGAATTACATCAAATTCTCTTTCAATTATTGCTTCATCAATAAGTGATAAAAATTTTGGATAATATGTACTTATGATAGATTTTCCATTTGTCCAATTACGCATTCGTTCATATAATAAATCAAGTAATATCATTGATTCATTATTTTCATAACATATTACATTATGTTTCATAACCATATCTTTTAATTTAAATTCGTCACAACTTTTTCCTTCAATAATACCTACAGACCCACGATTATAAAATATTTCTTCATTTAAATTATTATCTTTATTTAATTCAATAATTTGTTCAATAATTTGAAATGAAGAAATACCAGCATTATGTGTAATTATTCCGGAAATAATAAAAGGTTTTTCTACAACAATTGGTGTTAAAAAGTCATATTCTAATAATATATTTTGAGCATCGTGTAATTTAACCATTCCAATAGGTTTCTTTGTACCCATTTCATATGTACTATTTTGATAAACAATTTTTAAATATGTAATATTTGACCAATATAAACTTTTATCATCGCCTGCTTGTTTAATTACTTCTTGGATTTCCATATAATCAAAATAATGTTTATCTTTTTCAAAAATAATTTCATAAGATGTTGATTTAGCATATTTTGTTCCAATAATTATATCATTATCAATTTCAATTGCGCATAAGTTATTTGTATTTTCTTCATAAAGTATATGAAATATTATTTTAGAATAATTTTCCGAAAATAATATACTTGAAATTGGAACAGAATTGGGTGTTAATCGCTCTTTTGGTTTAGAACCACCTATTAAATATTCAATCATATTTCTATATTTATGATCTATTTTATTTTTCGCGAAATATAAATAATAAAATAATAAATGTAAAAAAAAATTGATTTTTTTTATAAAAAATATTTAATATTATTTATAGAATAGTATTAAATAAATATATAACTACGTATTAAAAAATGGTATATATCGGTTATCCAATGAGTCTAAAAGAAGCTTTACGTTTATGTAATATTCAAATTTTAGCAAATGAAGATGATTATTGCAATTATCATCGTGAAGCAAATGATAAATTAAAAAGTTATTTTAAAGCATATGATTTAGAATTTCACGGTTTAGATAAAGGTGTTTACGTTATTGGATATAATTTAGATAAATTTTTAAGTAATATGAATGTTAGTACTGATGATTTTATGATTACATTACTAATCTTAAAAAGTAAGGTTAAAAATGCTGTTTTAAGAGCACATATTGATTTATCAAATGTAGAAATTGAAACAGATTTAGAAGATTATCCTATTAAAGTTCAAAATCCTGAACCATATTTTATTAATTATGGATATTAAATCTTATTTTTAATCAACTTTTACATAACTTTTATTATCTATATTTATATTTTGATAAATAGTAGATTCTTTATTTTGAGACAAACAAAAACAAAATTTTTCATTTCCATTTTTATTATAAATTTCATCTTCAATTATATATTCTAATGAAAGATCTAAATCATTATATTTTTCTTTTATAAATTTATACCAATTTTCAGGAGCTGTTTCTTCTGTAACAAATTGATAAACAAGTTTATTATCATAATATGCGAAATCAACATATTGAGCATCAGTAATTGTGCCCCAAAAAGTACTTTTATTTACATCATGTAAACCATTTGGTAAATTTATTTTTTTTTCAATAAAATCTTTATAAAATTTAATAGAAATATCATCAAATTGCTTTTCAAATGTTAAATTACCATTATAATTACTATTTTCTTGGTGAAAATTAACTAAATATGGATTATAAGTATATTTATATAACCAATTATTTGTTTTTGAACAAATAGTAAGTCTATTTTTAACATATATTTTTTTAACTTCCATTTTTGAAATTATTATTTTTATTTAATACTTACTTTTTAAGCATATTTTTTATAATATATATAAAATAAATTTTTATATATTTTTATAAATAATTATTATTTATAAAAAATAGATATAATAAAAAAATAAAATGATTAAAAAAGAAGAATGCAAAAAATTAATAAATAAAATTTTAAATAAAAAACGATTTTATGAATATCATAATTTTATACTAGAATTATTGATACAATTATACTTAATACTTACAAATAAAAGAAAAATGGCTCAAATATTTGTTCATACTAAATTTTCTCCAAAATTAACATATAAAAAATTAATAATTTTTTTAGATAAAAATTATAAATATTATTATATAAGAAAAGAAGAAGTAGGATATATGATTGTTATTTATCATAAAAAATATAATATAAATAAATTAAATAAAAGTTTTGGTAAAAAATATGGTAAAAATTTAAATAATTTTTATGTATGTGCCGGAAATTTAAATAAATTGTATAATACTCAAAAATATTTATTAAGACCTGTTATAAGTGTTTCATATAATAATAATAAAAAAATATATTTTGAATTATTAGCACAAATGTGCATTCCAAATATATGTATTAAACATTTTGATAAATTTATTTCAATTAAAAATAAATATCAAAAATATTTACAAAAAATAAATAAAGATTTATATGTAAAATTTGAATTGCAAAAAAGTTTTGGATAATTTATTTTTACTTTTTTTTTAATTTTAACTATCTTTTATATAAAATATAAATTCTTTTGAATAAAAATAAAATAATGAATCATTATTTTCAAATAATTTATTTATAAATTTTTCTATTTTTACTTTTTCTATAAATTCTTCTAAAACACCTTCATAATCTATTTGAGTTTCATCATTTTCACACTCTTTATAATGTGCATTATAAATACGATTTATATACTTTTTATAATCAATATTTTTAGATTTCATATATGTAATAATTTCATTAAATACATGCTCTTTATTATTTTTTTTATAAAATTCTTCAAGTACATTTATTGTTTCATTTTTTATTAATTTACCATTTTCAAATATAAGTGTATTTACTATATGTTGATTATGCTCATTACTAATATTTACTTCAAAATTTAATGATGCATATTTTTCAACAATAGTATGAATCCATATTAGTGGAGCACTTTTTTTTGTATTAAATGTATATAATATATAACCATTTTCACCAACTTTGCTAGTATCAACATCAATATTATAAGCATTGGAAAATGAGCCATATAAAAAGCTATATAATTGTTCACTATTTTTAACATTATTTATTTGAAATTTGTTATTTTTATTTTGTACATAATTATTAAATAATGAGTTAATAATTGTACTACTTATTGCTTTTTCAAAAGATAGTTTAGATTCTTTTTTATATAAAAGAGAATTTACTTCTACATCATCTTTTGTTATTTTATTATCATTATAAAATTTATTTATTAATTTTTCAGCACCAATTACTTTTAATTCAATATATGTTAAACTCATTTTTTTTATAATATTTTTATTTTATATGTATAAAATAAATAAGTTATATAAACTTATTTTTTAATAAAAAATTACATATGTTTGACTTTTTCAGCAAAAATATCACATAACTCATTATTTATATATAATGATGGATGTAATTGTTTTTCATATGCAAAGTCATTAATATCTTCCATTAAATCACAAAATAATTCACAATTAGGATTATTATTATTCTTTTTAATTGTATTTTTATGTTGTTCCAAAAAATTCTTACAATATGTTAACCAATGAATTTCTTTTTTACTAGAATTTTCATAACTACTTATCATAATATTTTCCGCAATACAATATTCTATAATCATTTGTACAAGATTTTCAGCATTACCATTTTCTTCAATACAACGATTAACAGCACTATATTTTTCAATTTTGGTTTCAATACCATCTTTAAATTCATCAATATATGTGTTATCATATCCATCATCTTCATTTGAATGTTTTATTCTAAATTTTAATGTTGGAAAGATTTGAGAAATTGTAATTAACCAATTATATGGATAATTCCAAGCAGTATTAAATAAATATTTAATATGTGGATTATTTTCATTATTCATTTCATCTAAATCAACCATTGATTCACAAGCATCCCATTTAGTTCCCCAAATAGTACATAGTAAATCCCATTTTTGAAAATGTTCAGCAAGTGGGTCTTTTTGGGTTTTTCCAGTATATTTTTCTTCAATATATGACTCTATTACTTTTGTAATAGCACGAGGTACACATTTTTCAAAAGAAAGTTCAGATACTATACTATGTTTCATATATTTAGCATCTTCTTCTGAAACGCGGTTACGTTCATAAAAATATTTTAGTTGTTCAGATGAACCATAAATAATTAATTCATTACGTGTATAATTTGGCATTTTACTTAATATTTTATATTTAATATTTTATAATATATTTTTTATCTTATATAAGTATTATTATATAAAAATCAATTTTTTTTGGGCAAACTCTTATAATACGTACTTTTTTATACTAATTATTTTTATACTAATTATTTAGTATAATTTTTAGTGATGTTACAAATAAATTATTTAATAATTCGTTATCTTCCATATAATAATCAAAATTTGATTCAAAAAAATCGCTTAATAAATTATTATGTTCATAAAAATAAGCAAATAATTCATTAATATCATTTTTTTCAATAAATTTTGTACAAAATGTTTTAAAATCATATTTTATATTTTCTTCATCTTCAAAAGTATATGTACTATTTTCAATAATTGTAAAAATGTTATCTAACAATTTTTTTATACCGTATTCTTCAATTTCAATATCTGATAATCTATATTTACGAATTTCGGTTTCTACACCATTTTTATACATATATTCATATTGAATATCAAAACCTTCTTCTTCTAGTGAATATGTATTTACAAATTCTAGATTTTTAAATATTTTTGATATATAAAATAACCACATATTTGGTGGGCACCAAGCTGTATCAAATGTATATTTAATACTATTATTTTCAATATTTTCCAAATAAGCAGTTGGTTTAATTGCATCCCATTTTGTACCCCAATAAATTAAACGTAGTTTACTATTTACAATAGATTCAAAAATAGTACTCATAAAATCATTTTGTTTTTCAACTTCTTGATTTTTAGGTACATAATATTTTTTAACATAATTTGTAATTTCATCTTCCGTAATACGGGGTACATATTTTTCAAATGAAAGTTCTGTTTCACAATATTCATCATTATTTAATATTTCAACATCTTCTTTTGTAACACGGTTACGTTCATAAAAATATTTTAATACTTTTGGATTACCTTGAATTACAAGGGAATTTTGTGTATAATTTGGCATTTTTACTTAATAATTTATAATATATTTTTATCTTTTAATAATTATTTTTTATAAAAATCATTTTTTATATATTTTTATTTACGTTAATTGATTTAATATTATATAAAAATTTAATTAAATAAAGTATATAAATATGGTTTAATAAAAGAAATTATAAATTAATATTAACTATTTTTTTTATAAAATGAATAATTTACATAATTTTGATATAAATATATATAATAATATTTCAAATTATTATATTCAATATAATGGAAATAAAAATTTAATAATAACAAATATATTATTAAATATAAAAGATAATTTAACACGTATTAAATATATAAACCATATTGATTTATATATTTCTGTTATTGAAATGCAAAAAAAGAGTATTGAAGAAATTAAAAATAATATATCTAATTATGATTTAGAATCAAATTTAACAAATGTATATATAAAAATATTATTTGAATAAATATTTTACATTATTTATCTTTTATTTTTTTTAGAATCTAACTCTTTTTTAACACTATCTAACTCTTTTTTCATATCATTCATTATTATTACATTTTGTAATGAATTTATTGAATTTGCAATTCCTAATGAACCTAATACTATTCCAATTGTTAAAACACATAATCCAATCATTTATTATAAACACATTATTATATAAAATACATATATTATATAATATTTCGAATAAAATAAGCAAAAATATAATTTTTATTCAGGACATACTATTAAATTAAAATCTAAATCATAACAAGCATAACAATCACTTTCTCCATTTATACAATAATCTAATGGATTGATCGATTGAAATAAATTTATTGTTAACTGAAATAATTCATTTTGAGTATATTTATTAGGATATTGTGTCATAATACAAGTTAAATGTTTGGTATATTCGTGATTCCATAAAGAAGATTCAGGATTATTACAATTTTCCCAATTGGCATACATTTCGTCTAATAATATTACATCATTAATTTCAACATAAGGTAACCCATCACAATTTTCTGGCCAAGAAGTTGTATTATATTGAGGCCATAAACCGTGAATTTGATAATGTGATTTAGGGTTTTCGCACCAATTTTGCATTGCTAACATATAATAATTATAATTAAGAGTAGTTGATGCATTTGAAATTTTACCAAACCCTTTGCATGTTAAAAATAATGAATTTGTTAAAAATATAACTTTATTTAATTTCATTTTTTGTTTTTCTTTTTTTACTTTTTATATTTATTTCTATTTTAACAATAGATATTGTATAATTTAACGTAGTTAAATTATTTAAAAATAAATATGAAACATATTATTGATTATTATGGAGTATTAGGATTTTCATTAATTATTATTTTATTAAGTATATTATTTTTATGCTTTAATAATTATTATAAAAGTTTAATTACTTTATTTATAAATATAAAAAGTAATAAAATTCATAATTTATTATTTTTTTCATTTATATTTTTATATGTTGCAATTGTTTATATATTATCATTTTGTAAAAATCACATTTATAACCAATCATTAATATATTACAAAGATTATGAAGAACGTCCATTATATGATACATTATATTCAATTATACCATATAATAAATATTCGCATATTGGTTCAGAAGTTATTTTAACATTTTTTGTGCTCTTTTTTTTTTATTTAATTTATAAAAATCAAAATGCGTTTGCTTTAATTAACTTTATAATATTATTTTCAATAATTCAAATTATTCGCGGATTTATATTTTCATTAACATTATTACCAGATGCTTCAAATAGCTGTACTTTTAGCTTAATTAGTGGAAGTTGCAATGATTTATTATTTTCAGGACATATTGGTAGTGTATTATTAATTTTATTACTTATTTTTAAATATAATTTAATAAGTTCAAAAGTTAATAAAAATATTTTATTAGCTTTATTTATTTTAATGAATATTTTTATATTATCATCACGAAATCATTATTCAATTGATATTGTAATTGGAATTATATTAACATATGCTATTTATAATTTTTATTTTTTACATGGAGAAAAAATGTTAATTAAAATTTTTAATTAAATCATTATTTTCATAACCTATAACAACTGATTTATATTTTGCTTTTAAATATTGTTCTCTAAATGCATCTTCTTTATTTAATTCTTCATAATAACTAAACCAATATTCATCATCATCATCTCTATATTTTCGTTCAATATCTTTATGTGTAATACATCTAAACCGAATTAAACGCGGTTTTATTTTAACATTATTTAATACTATATTATTATTTTCAATCATTTGAGTATTATTATTTTTACAATAAACATGATTATACCAAGAGAGTTGATGATTATCAAGATTAGCTCTATCATTTAACATTTTACGAATTTCAGATACATAATTTATTGACGGAGTTTCTTGTTCATCATTAAAATAGTCATCATATATAAATATATATGGTATATGTGATTTATGTTTTTTAGCACTATAAGATATTTCACCAGTATTATTAATTATTTTATCATAACATATTTTACTTGAAGTACATGTCATAAGACATGTATATAATGTATAATTTTGATAATATGACTTTAATATTTCTAATTCATTATTTGTAATTTTTACTATAATACCATTTACCAATGGTTTTTCATGTTTACGATGATATTTATGTATTGATGCTATTATTTGATTATTTTTATTTTTACAAAAAATTCTAACAAAATCTGTTAATATTCCATTTTGATATATTATTGATTCTTTTTCACGATTAAATAATTGAGATAATAAATCAATATTTAGATTATCATAAATAAATAAATAAGTTTTATTTTCATTACATTTAAAATATTCATTATCGTATAGAGTTTTTATATCCATTTTTATTATTAACTATTATAAGTATAATATTTTTAATAATTTACAAAAATAAATTTTTTATAATTTTATAAAAATAAATTTTTTATTTTATAATAATAGTTAAATGAATAAATATATAAAAAATTTTATAATATATCTTCAAAATAAAGTAAGTCAACAAAAAGAAAGTAAAAAATATTCATTATTAAATGCACAAAATAAAATTAAAATTAAAAATAAAATACGCAAATCAAATCCACATACTTCATTTACATGTTATGATGATTTACACTCTTTTGCTAATGAATTAAATAAAATTTTATTATTAAATAATATAAAAAGTTCATATTTTCAAAAGAAAGCATTATTTAATACAATTAAAAGATGTTTATATTCAAGATATACTGATAATTTAGTAGATTTTACGGATCCATCATGCCAAAAAATTACAAATATAAAAACATTAGTTTGTAGATTATTGCGATATTTTCAAATCTTATATAAATTATCAGAAAATATTGAAATTAAATCAAATGAAAAACAACAGATATTTAATAACAACAATATTGATATCAAAGAAATAGAAGAAGCTCTTAAACATTTTTCTGTTATAAATTCATTAAAAAAATTATATTTATTATTAAATAATTTAATTAAAAATAATCATAAAATAAACAAAATACATTTTTTTGAAAATAAACATCATAAACTAAATTATAATTTACTTATAAAAAGTATTCAAAATACAAATAATACAAATGTATATAACAACCAATTATTACTATTTTATATTTCAATATTACAAATGTATCATAATTATAATTTTGAAATAATATATGATGATAATCAAATAAAAAATACAAATACAGATTTATTTATAAATAATACTATAAATAATTTTGAAAATAACATAAACATTATAAATTTTACAAATAATTCAGAATTAAAAAATTATATAAATGTTAAAAGTGTAAAAAATGTATTAAATTATCATTATAATAATAAAAGTATAAATCAAAATATGTTAAATATTAGGAAAATATATAGACCAATTATAAAAATTGAAAATGATAATATAATACCATTATATTTAGATATATTTTCATCACACTATTATTTGGATACAAATAATAAAGTAGAAGAAATTAAAATATATAATAAATCTATTATAAAAAATAAAATATTATATCTTTTTAGAAATAATAATTTAACAAAAAATATAACTAATTTTGTTAATAAAATAAATGATTTTACATTTATTTTAGAAAAACCATATTATGTTTATAATCATAAAAGTTTAATTCTTCCAAATACAATATTTGTAAAAGATAATATAAATTTATTAAATATACCTAAAATTCCATTTATTGAAATATTACCTTTATCATCATCAAGTTTATCATCAAATTCATCTGATACAAAAATATTTAATTTAACATCTTCTTTTATGAAAAGTACTAAAAATAATAATAAGTCATCATCAAGTTCAAAAAAACGTATGTCTAAACATAATCGTAAACAATTAAAAAAAAAATAAAAGTATTTTATAATATTTATTATTTTTTAATATAAAGAACTTTTCATAAAAGTATATATACTTTTATAAAAATGAATAATCAAGAAAAATACGATTTAGTCCGTTCAATTGGTGAAGAATGTATTCAAGAAGAAGAATTACGCGCTTTATTTGACAAAGTTGAATGTCCAATTGCTTATGATGGTTTTGAACCAAGTGGTCGGATGCACATTGGTCAAGGTATATTGCGAGTCATTAATACAAATAAAATGACACGCGCAGGATGTAAATTCCGTTTTTGGGTAGCAGATTGGTTTGCTCAACTTAATAATAAAATGGATGGAAACCTTGAAAAAATTCGGAATGTTGGTGCATATATGATTGAAATTTGGAAAGCAGTTGGTATGGATTTAGAGCATGTAGAGTTTTTATGGGCAAGTGATGAAATCAATGCTCGACCAGCAGAATATTGGGGACGTGTAATGGAAATAGCGCGTTTAAATAATGTATCACGAATTAAACGATGTTGTACAATTATGGGACGTTCGGAAGATGGAGATAATATGAGTAGTGCACAAATCTTTTATCCGTGTATGCAAGCAGCAGATATATTTTTCTTGAAAGCACATATTTGTCAATTGGGTATGGACCAACGAAAAGTAAATATGTTAGCACGTGAATATTGTGATATGACAAAACCAAAAATTCGCCATAAACCAATTATATTATCACATCATATGATAATGGGTTTAAAGAAAGATCAAGAAAAAATGTCTAAAAGTGACCCTGATTCAGCAATATTTATGGAGGATAGTGAAGCAGATGTAAATAGAAAGATTAAGGGAGCATATTGTCCAGAAGGTGATGAAGATTTTGAAAAAAATCCAGTAGTAGATTATATTAAACATATAGTATTTGGATATTATGGATATTTTGAAGTATTTAATAAAGAAGGAGATTTAATAAAGAAATATGAAGATTATAAAAGTTTTGCAACAGATTATAAAAATAAAGAGTTGCATCCAAGTGTAGTTAAACCAAGTTTAGCAAAAGCAATTAATTCAATTATTGAACCTGTACGTAAACATTTTCAAAATAATATTGAAGCAAAAGAGTTATTAGAAAAAGTAAAAAGTTATAAAGTAACAAAGTAATAGTAATAAATAAAGTGCAACGTAAATGAATTATTTAAAAAAAATAAAAAAGTGATTTATTTATTTTTAAAAATGATTAAAATAATAAAAATTATTATTTTAAAAATATTATTTAAAAATGACTTCTAAAAAACAAAATAAAATAAATGAAAATAATGCTATTTGTTATGACGATGTTAATTGTAAAAACAAAAAATGTTCAAAAATACATAATGAACGTAAACGTTTAAATGTATGTAAATTTGATGTATTTTTTGTACCATATAAAGATGAAGGATGTCATTTTGAAGATTGTTTTCGAACTCATCCAAAAAGAGATGCTTTTAATATTCAAAAAGAAAAAGATTTTGATGATTTAATTTTGTCAGTAATCAATGTACTTGAATTAGATAAAGATGATAATATAGCAATTGTAGAAGATTGGCAAAAGTTAATAAATAATGTATATAATATTAATTTTAATGAAATATATAGTCAATTATATTCATATTGTGAAAATATTAATAGATTAAGCTTTCAACTAGAAGCTTTACAAATAAATCAATTGGAAAGTTATATTTTTTATGTTAAAAACATATTATTAAATATATATGATAATCATCAAAAATTTAATATATTATTTAAAAATATAGCTTTTAGAAATGGAAGAGTTCATGATAAATATATTGGTTTATGCAATAAAGTAAATGAAGATATTCAATATGTAATGGCATATAAATATAATGCACAAATAATATTATATCAAACATATGGTATAAATATTGTTTTTTAGTTCATTTTTTATTATAATATTTATTTTTTTTATTATAATATTTATTTTTTTTATTATAATATTTATTTTTATAATATATTTTTTATTTATTCTTCATTTTCAGAAATTAATAAAATGTATAATTTTGCAAATTTTACAACATATGATTTTAAAATATCCAAATTATGTAAATTAAATTGTATATTATTTATTTCAGAATGATAATTATTTAATTTTGAAACAATTTTTATATTTTTTGATGGAGTATAATTTTTGTAATATTCAAAAAAGTTACCATCCTCCAAATCATTTAATAACTCTTCTTCATATGAAGCTTTTGAATAAATTACATCATATAATAAATTTATATATAATTTACTATATTTATCAATATTTTCATCTAAATCATATGATTTTTCAATAATTATATTAAATTTAATAAAATCAATAAATGAAATATATGAGTCTTCAAAAATAGTTTCAATATTATTAATAATTAATGATTTTTCATAAATATCTTCTATAATATCATATACTATATGACTTTTATCATTTTCACACTTTTCTTCTTCTTGATATAAATAATTATTCATATATAATAAATTTTAATGTAAATAATATAACGTAAATAAAATATTTAATATTTATAATTTAATAAATATATAATATATATATAATCAATTTTTTATAATCATATAACGTAAATAATTTTTTAAAAAAATTTATTTTTTTTAAAAAAATATAAAAAATGATTATTCTTTTATATAAAAGTGTAAAAGAATAGTTAAAATATATTATTATTAATTTTTAATTTTAAAATATGTTATTAAAAAAAGGTATTGATTTACTGAAAGGTATAGAAACTAATTATACTGATTTAAAGTGTAAAAATAATCTTACTTATATTTATTTAAAAAATAAATTAAGTGATTCAAAACCTAAAGTAATTTCAAATTTTAATGAAGAAGATGATGATTTATTTTTAAATGCAATTAGAATATATTCAAATGTTAATACATTACTTATTTTTAATAAAGATAAAAAATGTGCTTTTGAATTTTACAAAGAAAAATATAAAAATAATTATCTTTTATATGGAATTAAAGAGCTAGAATTATCAAAAAATAATATAATTAAAGCTTTTTATCAGCTACTATATTTTAGACATCAACTTAATCATATTAATGATTATTTGAATTATTTTGACAATTATAGTACATATTTTTCCGATTTTACAAAAATGGAAAATAATGATAATATTAAAGTGTGTTTACTCGTTGTAGTACCGCGAAATAATAATATTAGTTTCTATAATTTAAATGAAGAATCAAATAATGATTATTTAGTATATGTGCCGAAAAATGAAGAAGAACAATGGATTTGTGCTTCATTATTTTTAAATAAAAATTCACTTGATTTTTTAGAAAAACAAGATTTGAAATTTTACTTAAAAGGTGATAATAAAAAATGTTGGGATAAAATGAATAATTTTGTAACAAATATACATAAATATGTATCTATAAAAGACCGTCATCGAATATTATTTTATAGTTCAACAATATTATATTTTTTGGGTCATCGAGCAAATAATGATTTTGATTTTATGATTTTTTGTAAAGAAGATGATGAATCTTTTCATCAAATGCTTCGTAATTATGAACTTCATGAAAATAATTTACATAAAGAAGAAAATAATAAAGGTATTTATGATTTTAGTTATATTAATACTAAAGATAAAGAATTACGACGTGAATATTATGAAGAATATTATGATACATGGGCACAAACATATAGTAAAGCGCATAATGCAGGAATACGAAAATGGGAAGAAATTTATGCTTTTGGAAAAGATCATATGTATTATTTGGGTATTAAAAGTACAATTTTAATTCAAGATATAATACGACGACAAATGAGAAATCGTCCACGAGGTATTGCTGATTTAATTGCATTACGAAAACGTTATGGAATGAAAATAAATATTCCAAAACCACCAAAAACGAAAGAAGTTTTTTACAAAGTAAAAGACCTTTCTTTAGAAGAAAAGAGCAAATTGCTTAGTAAAGGCGGTGTTATTAATAGTAATTATGGATTTGAAGAAATTCGTATTGAAGAAGTTTGTGACCAAGAAAAATTTGTAAATACAATTGTATGGGCTTTAAAAGAGCGATATAATATGGATTTTACAGTTTCTGAAGTACTTATTGAATTAGGCATTGAACGAAATGATAGTGTTAAAAATACATTTAAAATTCGTGTTGAAAAAGAGAAAGAAAAAGAAAAAGAACGGAAACAAGTTATTAAAACAAAAAATATTAGCACTGGTGAAATTACACGTACTATTAAAATTAAAGATGCAAAAGATTCTAAAGAAAGTAAGATTTTAATTAAAAGTAGCGAAAATACACCTACTAAATTAGTTATTAAAATGAATAAAAAATAAAAAACTTTATTTACATTTTTACTTACTTTATTTTTAATATTTATTATAAAAAATGATTTAAAAAAATATTATATATTATAATTATAATATATAATCATTTATTAAATTAAAATACTATTATTTAATTCTTTTACCACAAAAGAGTTATCTGTATCTATAAAATATTTATATTTACAAAATGATTAAACGTAAAATTAAAAATAGTAAATCATCTTCTAAACGAAAAGTTATTAAAATAAGTAAAGCTGAAGAAAGTGCTTATTGGGAAAATAGAAAACGTGAACGTGATGAAAAATTTGTTAATGATTATTATCAGGAAAATAAATATAAATTAATTCCTGCATTAATCATTGTATCAATGATTGCTTATCCATGTATTAAGATTTACGATGTATATAAATATTGTAAAAATAAAAGTTGTTGTTGTAAAATTAATCCTGAATAATATTTTTTTAAAATATAACGTAAACAATATTAAAATAGTTATTTAAAAAAAAAATAAAAAATTTACAAAAATAAAATAAAGAATTTATTATAATTATAAACAAAATATAAATAAATATATATATTCTATTTTTTTCAAACTTGCGCTCAAAATAACTTTACGATCATTCAAAATGACTAAAACTGTTACTAAAAAACAAGCTAAAAAAAGTAAGTGTTCCAAAACTTCTAATCAAAAGAACGTTATTGTGAATACTACTAAAAATACTACGATGGTTACTCAAGAAGTAACAATTAACGTTGAAGAAACTACGAATTATGATTTAGAGAATCGTTCTATAAGTACTCCAATCAGTACTCAACTAAACAAAGACAATTGTAAAATGATTTCATATGCTAAAGTTAAATACGTTCTTGATATGTTTACTAATTCATTCGTTGAATATGGTAAACATTTGTATTCAAAATACAATCAAGAAAATGATAATCAAGAATATGAAAAACTTATGAAAAAGTCATATTTACGTAATGTTCGCTTTTTACTCAATCCTACATGGATTGATATGAATCACGAATATGATTATCCAAATTATCAAACATTTGATGAATTGAATAATCTTTTTTACATGATTCCAGAAGAAAAACAAGATAGTTGGGTATTCCAAGGTGTACAAACATTTAATAGCGATTCTCAATTAAATGATACTCATATTTACGATGCTTTTGAAGCATTGATAAATGGAGTTTATCATACAGAGTTTATGACAAACAATGATAGAAGTTATTATTATTTTACTTATTATTTTGATATGCTTAAATACATTCTTGATAAGAAAAATAATGATTATACACAAAATCTCTATCATATTGGCTCATTACTACAAATTAATGATGGACAATCATCTTTATATCAACCCTACTCTAATCTTGAAGCTTGTATAACTACTAAAAATATGGTTATGATGATAAATAGTTTAACTATTTTGAAACGTAAAAATATTTTAAATGCTCTTGATTCAATTGGACTTGAAGATACTGATATTAGATTGTTTATTAATCAACTTTTAACACCATTTTTCGGTATTTTATATGCTTTCCGTCGTCTTGACATTGAAAATGACATTCTTGAAATAGACAGAAATGTTTATACTTATCAATGTGTTTCCAAACCTCATTCATCATGGATTGATGAAGATGAAGATTTCGATTACGAAGCTTATAGAAAAGAAAAAGAAGAAGCTATTAGACTACAAAAGGCTAAACGTGCTCTTGAAGAAGAAGCTCGTAGAGCTGAATTAGATAGCATTCCTATTGTAACAACTAATGCTCCGTTAATACAAAACAAGCGTTTTGTTCAAGAACAACTTGAAGAAGAACGTGTAAAGAATAGTCCAACTGCTTCAATTAATTCAAGAGCTTCGGCTTTTATTGATGGAAACAGTACTGTACATTCACCAACTACAACAAATGTATCTGATAAGACTAATAAATATACTTATGTTCCTCCAGACTTTGTTTTTGAAGAAAATAAAATTCCAAAAAGTCTCAAAAGAAGTGAGAATAATGAAACTGTTGGTAGAGATACTGGCTTTTTAATTTTCCATTCTGGAACTGCTTCAGATCATGTTTATGAAAGACGTGCTATTTCTACTCATAGTGGAAAATATAAATGTTCTGTAAAAGATGTTTGCACCGAACTTCCTAGACTACTTGTCGAAAAAGAGAAGGTACTTCGTAAGTCAAGAGATAAAGCTTTTGGTAGAAGTTTTGAAGAATTATTTAATTTTGATGTCAAAAACCGAAAGCTTTACTACACTAATTTACGCAGAGCAATGATTTCATTTTGTAATGAAATTGCTGCTACACACCGTCACGACAATCAAGGTAGAATGGCTATTCTTGAAAAATATTATGGACCTAGAAAAGATGATGAAACTGAAAAGATGTACATTGATGCTTTTATGAGCGATGTATTCAAATCATTCATTAATTTCTATAATTATGCCAAAACTCTGTAAATATACATAAAAATATATTGTAAATATACATAAAATAAAAAAACAAATAAAAAATATTATTATTATTATTATTATGAATTATTATGTAAATATAAAAACAAATAAAAAATAAAAAATATTATTATGATTATTATTAAAATAAAAATTTTATATTAAAAAAATAAAAAATTTTATATAAAAAAGAAAATAAAAATTATTGTAACTACTGTATATATAGCGCTATAAGCGCACTCATAAATTAACTAACTCTTTTAAACCATTTATAAAATCTACACTCTTTTTCCATCCTAATTTTTTAACCTTATCATTTGATATATAATATCGCTTATCATTAAATGGTCTATCATCTACATATTTTATATAATCATTAACTTCGTATACATTTTTAATCATTTTAATTAATAATTGCGCCACTTGTAATACTGTATATTCATCTTCATCATCTCCTCCTATATTATAAATTTCACCAATCATTCCCTTTTCCAATATCAATAATATAGCATTTGAAACATCATTTACATGTAAAAAAGAACGCACATTAGTTCCATTACCTTGAATTGTTACTTTCTCATTTTCTTTTAATAATTTTATAAATCGTGGTATTAACTTTTCGTGATATTGATTTGGTCCATATACATTATTTGAACGAGTTATTATAATTGGCATTTTATAAGAAAAATAATATGATTTAGCTAGTAGCTCAGCACCAGCTTTTGTTGCTGCATATGGATTTGTTGGACATAATATTGATTGTTCATTCTTTTTATCCTCTTCATCATGCAACATTGATTCTCCATATACTTCATCTGTTGAAATGTGAATAAAACGTTTGAAGTTATTTCCATTTTTAATATATTTTCGAGTTGCTTCTAATAATGTATGTGTTCCTAAAATATTATCTTGAGTATATTGAAGAGAATTTTCAAACGAATTATCTACATGAGATTGCGCGGCAAAATGAATAATAGTGTCTATTTTGTATTGATTTAAGATATGTGAAATTAAATCATAAGAACTAATATTTCCTTTAATAAATGTATAATTACCCGAATTTTGGATATCTTTCCTTATATTTTCAGTAGAAGCACAATAGTATAAAGCATCAATATTATAAATATGAAAATTGGGTTTAAGTTGATGTAAATTAGATGTTTCTAAATGATTCTGATATAATTTATCATATAAATGATTAATAAAATTAGAACCAATAAAACCACATCCACCTGTTATTAATATATTTGTAGTACTTTCAATTGTATATTGCAAAATAGATGAATTCATTATTTATTTTTAAAATATTATAATTATTATAATATTTTAGTATTTTATTTAATAAATTTATACGAAAGATTATTGATTTTTTTACCATTCTTTTTAATTTATTAAAGAGGAGGTAGAGTAGGAACCTAGGTTCCTACTGAATTAAATCATATCGTCCGTCCATAATCGCATTCATCATTGTTTCTTCAGGTGTAACTGTTGTACTATAAAGTACTGATTTAAGCACATTTGGTGAATATCCACTTACAAGTGATACACATGGAATTCCACTCATTACTGGAACCGTATTTGTAGAACGTACATTCCAAAATACCATTTGTGGAAGAGCATATCCAGCGTCTTCAAACTTCTTTTTTGCTACTTCAAATGAACCATTATTTGCACTATGATCTGCAACATTAAATTGCATATCAGATACAACAATAAGACGTTTTGGAAGGTCATCTTGATTCAGTTTGTATTTAATTGCCATTTCTAGTATAACATTTAGCGCTGCCATAAAATCAGTACTTCCACCCCAAGGAGCTTTTGCAATTGATTTTACTTTTTCATAAAGTGTTTCACCCTTAACTTTTACAAGACGTGGTTGCGATTCAAATGTAAGTACAACATCTTTCCAAACTTCACATTTTGCAATTGATGAAATAAGAATACCCATTGTATACGAAATTAACATTGGCATTCCATCCATTGAACCACTTACATCTGCTAATACAAGTGATTCAGATAAATCTCCAATTTTACTCATTTCTTCTACCATTGTTTTCCATTGTCCTTCTACTAAATCATCAATTGAATATGATTGTCTATGATTATCTGGATTATAATAATGTTGAACAATTTGATGAGGGAAAAGTGCACTTACATTTACTTTTGCTTCACCTTTAACTACTTTGTTTTTGTATTCAGCAAAACGTATACCATCATTTCTCATAAAAGCATTTGCACTATTCTTTTGATACTTTTTACCTTTTACACTTGGAGTTTTACTATGTTTGTTCATTGCTACACTTGGCACTTGTTCATAATCAATATGAACATAATCTTTATTACAAAGTTTGGTTTCAAGAATATTTAGTTTTGCACGAAGAGGTGAAAGTACTTGTTTACGGAAATCAGCACAATTCATTCCGTAAGCTTTCGCAATCTTTTTATAAACATACCCATGTGCTCCTTTTTCACTTGGAACCCATTTTGCACAAAGAGAAATGCTACTTCCTTCTTTTCCAGAAGAAAGAATTTGAATATCATTATGAAGTTGAACCACAACAGTTTCAATATAAACATCAAGTAGTATTTCTGAATATTTTTTATAAATAGTTACTTCATTTTCAATATTTTTTTCATCTAATTGTAAAAGTTCAAAAGTATTTTTTTTACTTTTCTTTTGAAGATTTTCTTTTAATTTTTTTCGTAATTGTTGTTCTTCATAAACTCTATTTTGTTCATTTCTTTTATCTTCTTCATACTGAGCTTTATAAAAAAGTACTCCATCATCCCATCGACCATATGTATCAAAATACTTTAGCGCATTACTACGAAGTGCATTGATATCAGCTTTAGCAAGCTCTTCAAGAAGAACTTTTCCAATATGTCGTTCACCTTTACCACCACGAATATCACGAATGTATGCAATCATACGACGTGTTAAATAAGCATTTTCAGCATAAGCAGCTTTAAAAAGAGTACGAAGCTCATCTTCATCAACATTTCGAAGAGATTTGTAATAAAGGTCTACTAAAGCATTCATTGAAGATTTATATGCTTTATCACCATTTTCTGTAATTGTAACATTGGTTAAATCAATAATTGCTTTTTCAATCATTTTGTATGTTTCTGATTCTTTATCTTGTACGTGTTTGTTTTTAAGATTCTTTAGAATCTCAATCATTCCATCCATTTCTTCATTACATTCGTGAATAAGATCATGGGTAGTTTGAGTTTGTGCAATAAATTCCATTTTATAATTAACAGTTAAATAAAAGTATAACTTATATATACTTATAACAAACTCCTTTATATATAAGAAACCTACGGTTTCTTATGAACTTCCCTTTTTAATAAATAATATTTTTTTAAAAATATAGTTAATTTATAAAAATAATTAAAAATAAAAGGGAAGTTCGCAAAGCTTATTTCATCAAGCCCTTTAGAGCTTAGATGAAAATATCATAAGAAACCTGCGGTTTCTTATCTTATATAAATTTACTTAAAAACATTGTAAAAGCTCCTTGTAATATTGCAAAAACAATCATAATAATAATTATTTTTATCCAATCTTTTCTTGTTGGCATTGATAATGATATAAATTCTTCTTTTTCACGATTGCGACCAATATTATAATGTATATAATTTTCAATAATATTTAATATTATAAAAGCAACAAAAGATGCCATAAATATTTTTGATGGTAAAAGACGATGAACATAACAGAAATCAAACATTTTTATTTTTATATAACTAATTATAATTTATATAAAAAAATTATTTTTGAATTAAATAAGTTATTCTTCTTTTTTATTTTTTTTACTTAAAACCTTCTTCCAAAGAATCTTCTTTTACATCTTCTTTAACATCTTCTTTAACATCTTCTTTAACATCTTTTTTACCATCTTTTTTGACATCTTCTTCATCTTCTTCATCTTCTTCATCTTCTTTTACATCTTCTTTTACATCTTCTTTTACATCTTCTTTTACATCTTCTTTTACATCTTCTTTTACATCTTCTTTTACATCTTCTTTTACATCTTCTTTTACATCTTCTTTAACATCTTCTTTTTTATTTATTTTATTTAATAATTCATTTAAAATATTTTTTAAATATATATTTATTTGTTTTGTTATTTCAAATTCATTATTTAACGAAATATTATATGATCCATTTAATTTTTGAAATGTCATATATGTCATATTTATTAATGGAATTTTAATAATATCATTATTATCAATATAATTATTAAAATCACATAATGCTAAAGAACCAAATGTCATCATAAATAATATAAATGAACAAAAGTTAGATGCAAGAAGTGAATACATAAAACTATCCCATAATAGTGCAAAATAATTATGTTTAAACAATGTTAAAATAAAAATTAATGTGTTTAAAAATGTTAAAATAGTAAACATATTTTGAAATATAATTAAATATGATATACCAAATACATATGCAGAAACACCTAAAATAAAAGCATATTTTATTAACGAATCATAAAGCGGAATAACTACAATCATTTATAAGAAACCTTTATAAGAAACCTACGGTTTCTTATGAACTTCCCTTTATATTAAATATTTTTTTATTTTAATAAATTTTTTATTAAAATAATTTTTTTATTAAAATATTTTTTTAACAAATTAAAATTAAATATAATTGTTTTCCGAACATTATTTCAATAAAAATGTTAAGAAATTATATTGTTAAAAAACAAACATATTTTTCTTTATATATAATTTGAAACAATGTTCGGAAAACAATCTTAACAAATTAATTATTTTTTAACAAATTATTATTTTTAACAAATTAATTATTTTTTAACAAATTAATTATTTTTTAACAAATTAATTATTATTTAACAAATTAATTATTATTTAACAAATTAATTATTATTTAACAAATTAATTATTTTTTAACAAATTAATAAAAAGAGAAGGGTCATTGGGAACCTAAGGTTCTCAATATAAAAGAGAAGTTCTCCTAATAAGGAGAGAACTAGTAGGTTTCTTATAAAAATGGTAAAAGAAAATGAAAATTTTGATGTGTCAGAATTGATGACATTCTTACAAGAATATCATGTTAAACTTTTTGATGAACATAAAGATATTTATGATGTAATTCAAAACTTTCTTGAAAGTAATGATAATGACAATGCTTTTTATATTGTTGATTTAACAAAAATTATGAAACAATATCATTTATGGGTTGAACATTTACCACATATTAAACCCCATTATGCTGTAAAATGTAATCCAAATAGTGTTATTATTAAAATGTTGAGTCATTTAGGATGTAATTTTGATTGTGCTTCTAAAGAAGAAATTTCTCAAGTATTATCATTAGGAGTAACTCCAGACAGGATTATTTTTGCAAATCCTTGTAAAGCATCTTCTCATATTAAATATGCTCGTTCTGAAGATGTAGATTTACTTACTTTTGACAATGTAAGTGAATTATATAAAATTAAATTATATCATCCGAAAGCTAAACTTTTAGTACGTATTAAAGTGGATGATTCTAAATCACTTTGTAAATTTAGTTGTAAATTTGGTGCCTCATTAGACGAACTTGATGAAATTTATCAATTAGCTAAAGCATCTTCACTAAATATTTGTGGTGTTTCTTATCATATTGGTTCAAATTGTAAAGATATTGATACTTATAAAAATGCTATTATTGATGCTCGCAAAGCTTTTGATATTGGTATGAAATATGGATTTAATATGAATATATTAGATATTGGTGGAGGATTTGCTTGTGATAATGATGAAAATGAAGAAAGTGATTCTGAAACGTGCGATTCAGAAAATGAAATAATAAAAGAAAATGATATTCAAGTGAAATGTAGAAGTTGTTCAATGGATACTAAATATGATGATAAAGAAAATAAATATACTTTTGTGGATGTAGCAAAAGTAATAAATAAAGCAATTGAAATATATTTTAAAGATATAAATATTGAAATTATTGCAGAACCAGGTCGTTTTATGGTAGGTAATTCTCATACACTTGTATTAAATATTATTAGTAAAAAAGAGCATGTAAATAAAGAAAATGGTGAAAAAAGTTTCCGTTATTATTTAAATGATGGTGTTTATGGTTCATTTAATTGTATTTATTTTGACCACGCGAAACCAACAATTATGCCTTATAATGAACGTGATGGAAAATTATATGAATCAACTGTTTTTGGACAAAGTTGTGATTCAATTGATACATGTGGAACATTTTTATTACCTGATTTAGCAATTGGTGAAACAGTATTTGTTAAACATTTTGGTGCTTATACTACAGCAGCAGCAACGACTTTTAATGGATTTAGCAAAACTAAATCTTATTATATTATGAAAAAATAATTTATTATTTATTATTTATAATTTATTATTTACAATTTATAATTTATAATTTTTAATTTATAAATATAAATGTGTTCCGAACATTGTTATAATATATATTCTTTAAGAATTAAAACATTTTCTTTATAACATATTTCGGAAAACTTATTTGTTAACAAATTAATATTTTTTTTTAACAAATTAATATTTTTTTTTAACAAATTAATATTTTTTTTAACAAATTAATATTTTTTTTTAACAAATTAATATTTTTTTTTAACAAATTAATAAAAAGAGGAGGGTCATTGGGAACCTTAGGTTCCCAATTTTTCAATATAAAGGGAAGTTCATAAGAAACCGTAGGTTTCTTATACAGTAGGTTTCTTATGCTTATTACAATTGTTACACCCACTATTGGGTCTCCTTATTTAAAGGATTTACTTAAATCTATTAATGAACAAGATGGTTTAAATAATGATTTTACAATTGAACATTTTATTGTTGTTGATAATGCTCCAATACATACTACACAAGTAAATACAATTATTAATCAAATACATGAAAAAAAAGGTGTACAAAGATATATTTTTAATATTCCTTTTGGAAGTGGATTAAATAATTATAAAGGTCATAAAATTTATTCAGCAATTCCACAATTTGCAAATGGTAAATATATCATTTTTTTAGATGATGATAATTTTATGAAAAATACACATATATTAACTTTTATAAATATGATGAAAGAAAATGATTATGATTGGATTTATTCATTACGTGCAATTTGTGATAAAAATAATAAAATCGTTTGTACAGATTATTGTGAATCACTTGGTTATTTAAATCACGTTTTTTATAATCCAAATAGTTATTTAATTGATACTAATTGTTATTGTGTAAAATCTGAAATTGTTAAACAAGTATGTCATATTTGGAATAAACAAGCACAATATAATGATAATGATCCAGACCGAATGTTTGGAAAAATTTTAATGTCTAATTTTAAAAAGTATATTTGTACAAAGAAAGATACTTTAGTTTATCGTACTATTGAAGATAATAAAGGTGTAAGTGCTGAATTATTTAAAAATGGTAATAATAAAATGTATGAAATATATAAAAAACGTGATATTGTTACATTACCAACTATTTTTTTAATTCATTTTGACCAAAAACAAACAGAACGTATGATACAACGTATTTATTCTTATTCAAAAGATACTTCTATGGATTCTATTGCTTATAAACAATGGCAATTAAATTTATTTGATACTTTAGGTGCCAAATTACATATTAAAAATGCATATACAGCACCATTTATTCCATCAAATTCTATTATATGGATTCATATGTGTGATTATAATACATTACCTAAAAATATTTTAGAAAGAAAAGATTTATATAAAATATTATATACAATTGAATCGCCAAATATTCGTCATCAAGCACAATGGGATAAACAATTTTTAGAAAATAATTTTGATATTATTATGACATATTGGACTGATTTATTTAAAGTACGTACTGAAAATACAATTTATTTCCCATTTATTCATAGATATGATTTTAATAATGAAAATGATATGAAATTAATTACGCATAAAGAAAAGATACCAAGTGCTTGTATTTTACTTGAAAATCGTGATTTTAAAAATAATTATAAAATAAATGATACTACTTTAGAAGCAAATGATTATAAACGTATAATTGCTGTACAAAATATTGCTAAATATATGAAAGTATATTGTTATGGCGCAAGTTGGAAAAAAGTAGAAACTGAAATAAATAAAAAAAATAATAATCAAAATGTTATATCTAAAGAAACACCAAGTCGCTTTTTAGATAGTGATAAAACAATTGATTATTATGAACAACATACTTTTTCAATTATTCTTGAAAATTGTAATGCTTCTGGATATGTTTCCGAAAAAATATATGATGCATGGTCAGTTTCTTCTATTCCTATTTATTATGGTAACTTTAATGAAAAATTAAAAGAATTTATTGGTAATGATATTCCAATTGAAAAAATGATGATTGATTTAAATAAAATTGGAGTTGAAAATATTGGAACATATATTAGTGAATTATATAATGATGATATTGAAGAAATAATTGAAACAATTAATAAATATAAAAAAATAGTATTAGAAAAAGTAAGTGTAAATGCTTATAATGAAAAAGTTTTAGAAATTGTTAATACCATTATAAATTAAAAAAAATAATAAATATAAAATAAATATAAAATATTTATATATTATCGCATATTATAATATTATAATCTAATATTATATTATATATAACTTATTTTTATAAATAGTTATGAGTAAAAATAATATAAATAAATCAAATTCAATATTTGAACAATTATTATCTGGTATTTCCAATAAAAATTGTGATAAAAATAATTGTTGTAATTTTAAACATAATCATTGTAAAAAAAATAAATGTTATCATTGTAAAAATAGTTATGAAAATTATTATCAACATTCACATTGTACTCATTGCGCACATTGTGCTAATTGTGAAGAATGCACTGATTATGATAAAACGCCTATTATTGTAGGATTTGAAAAAAATTGTGTTAACAAAAAATGTAATAATAAAAATAATTGCTCTTGCAAAGAAGAAAAATCTTCAAAACATTGTGGCCATTCATCTTGTGAATCAACATGTAAGTACATTTATATTTGTGTAACCGGTTATACTGGTTATACTGGTCCTGAAATTACTGGTTATACTGGTTATACTGGGTTTACCGGTGCTACCGGATATACTGGTTATACTGGTTATACTGGTCCATCTGCTTTTCAAACAGGTATTTATACAAATGTAGATCCTTCTAATGAAGATATTTTACCATGTGATAATGTTATATTAACAATACCACTTAATACAACTGAATTTATTTCAGAAAATTCATATATATTTATTCCTAATGCAACAACAACAACATATCCTTATGTTAATATTGGTTATTTTAAAGTTATTTCAAGGTCAGGTACAGAATTAACTGTTAAAAGTATGTCAAATCAACCTTTTACTATCCCTAATTATGGTACTATGGTTTTAGTTGGTGTTGAAGGTATTGATGGTGTTACTGGTTATACTGGTTATACTGGTCCTGAAATAACTGGTTATACCGGTTATACTGGTGAAACTGGTTATACTGGTTATACCGGTCCTGAAATTACTGGTTATACTGGTTATACTGGTGAAACTGGTTATACTGGTGCTACTGGTTATACTGGGCCTGAAATTACTGGTTATACCGGTTATACTGGTTTTACTGGTTATACTGGTTATACTGGCCCTGAAATTACTGGTTATACGGGTTATACTGGGCCTATAGGCGAGACTGGATTTACTGGTTACACAGGTGCTACTGGTTACACAGGTTACACTGGTGAAACAGGATTTACTGGTTATACAGGATTTACTGGTGAAACAGGTTATACTGGTTACACAGGTTACACTGG
>JACCEC011514809.1_pt1 | contig 29921 bp, 35 predicted proteins | sample 7450121 | NCBI WGS metagenome assembly JACCEC01 (sample SAMN15323455, study PRJNA562643) | freshwater metagenome | isolation source: river surface water | place: USA:Blue River Watershed | collected 2017-08-18 | reverse complement strand
TTGAGCAAGAAACTCGCAACAGCGGAGCAAAACAAGGCGGCGGTCTAGACAACGCAATTTTTCCGTTCTGGAACATCCCTGAAAATTCTACAGCAGTGATTCGTTTCCTACCAGACGGAGATGAAACCAACACTTTCCCATGGCGCGAACGCCAAATGATTAATTTGGAATTTGCCGGCGTTAAAGGCGGCGATGAAAGCAAGCGTGTGACTGTTAAAGTCCCATGTATGGAAATGTGGAAAGAAACTTGCCCAGTCCATGCAGAGATTCGTCCTTGGTTTAAGGATAAGAGTCTTGAGGATCTAGGTCGCAAGTATTGGAAAAAGAAATCTTACATTTTCCAAGGCTTTGTTGTTCAAAGCAGCCTTTCTGAAGAAAATATTCCTGAGAATCCTATTCGTCGATTCGTTATCAATACTAGCATCTTTAATATTGTTAAAGGCGCATTGATGGATCCGGATATGGAAAGCCTGTTCACTGACTACGAGAACGGCACAGACTTCCGTTTGATCAAAACAACTAAAGGTCAATACGCAGACTACAGCACATCTAGCTTTGCTCGTAAAGAGCGTGGTTTGAATGAAGTTGAACTTCAGGCGATTGCCGATCACGGTTTATATAACCTGAACGACTTCATGCCTAAGAAGCCAACTAAAGAAGAAGTTGATATCATTTATGATATGTTCAAAGCCAGTGTCGATGGCGAGTTGTATGATCCTCAACGTTGGGGTCAATACTTTAAACCAGGTGGTGTAAACCTTGGTTCTACAAATGGTGCTTCTACTAGCGGAGATGAAGCAAGTGCTCCTCGAGCAAGTGCTCCTGCCCCTGCTAAGCCAGCAGTTGTAGCAAAGCCTGCGGTAGTAGATAGCGAGGACGATGATCCTCCATTCGAAGCAGACAACACTCCTGCACCAGAAGGCAAAAAGAATGTTAATGACATTCTTGCGATGATTCGTAACCGTCAACAAAAGTAATAACAAGGGCTTGGCCCTTGTTTGACTAATGTTTAAAAAACGTTTATTAGCTAGGAGCAGAGGGTATCCTATGACATTACCAGACGAACGATATAGAAGTTTGGTTCAGACTAAAAAATTTCTTATGGAACTGACGAGTCCGCATATGACTCCTAGAGTGCCCAAAGATGTTAGAAATCACGCTCGCTGGCTTTTACGCCACTGGCCCGATGACTACCATTTGGAAATGATGACGATAGAAATGCCCAATCATTTTGCCAAACAAATGGAACCACTAACAAGAATGATTATGGTCTACGACGAAGAACAAAAGGAAAAAACAAATGACAAAACCATTTGACGTAAGTAAATTTAGAAAAGAAATCACTAAGAGCATTGAAGGTCTTAGTATCGGTTTCAACGACCCAACTGATTGGGTTAGCACAGGTAACTATACACTAAACTATTTGATTAGTGGCGACTTTTTCAAAGGTGTGCCAATGGGTAAAGTAACTGTGTTCGCTGGCGAATCTGGCGCAGGTAAATCATATATCTGCTCTGGTAACTTAGTTCGTCACGCACAAGAGCAAGGCATTTATGTTGTGCTTATTGACAGTGAAAACGCTTTAGACGAAGCATGGCTTCACGCACTTGGTGTAGATACTGGCGAAGACAAGTTGTTAAAACTTAACATGGCTATGATTGATGACGTAGCCAAAACCATTACAAAGTTTGTTGCAGACTACAAAGGCCTTCCTGAAGACCAACGTCCTAAGGTCTTGTTTGTTGTTGACAGCTTGGGTATGTTGTTGACTCCTACAGACGTTAATCAGTTCGAAGCAGGCGACTTAAAAGGTGACATGGGTCGTAAGCCCAAGGCACTTACAGCACTTGTTCGTAACTGTGTTAATATGTTCGGTAACTTAAACATCGGTATGGTGTGTACCAACCACACCTACGCAAGCCAAGACATGTTTGATCCAGACGACAAGATCAGTGGCGGGCAAGGCTTTATCTATGCTAGCTCTATTGTTGTTGCTATGCGTAAGTTGAAGTTGAAAGAAGATGAAGACGGTAACAAGACAGGTAGCCAAGTAATGGGTATTCGTGCTAGTTGTAAAGTTATGAAAACTCGTTATGCTAAACCTTTTGAAAGTGTCCAAGTTAAGATTCCTTATGCAACAGGAATGAGTCCTTACAGTGGTTTGTTTGACATGCTAGAAGAAAAAGGTTCTTTAAAGCGCGAAGGTAACAGTTATCTTTATACAACTAAAGACGGTGAGATTCTTAAGGCCATGCGTAAAGGTTGGACTAACGAATTGTTAGACAAAGTTATGGCAGATATCATGCTTCGAGATTTGACTAAAGAAGTAAATACAGCGACTGGAACCGATGGAGAATAAGAAAACTATGTTGCATGAAGATGAAGTCAATCTAATTGTTGACGTATGGACAAGCGTCAAAACATATATTGATAAGAAAGAACGTTACGATGCCGCAAGTGCATTGTTGCGTAGTCTAGAAAATCACTATGACATGGATAGTGTCAGCGAAGAACTTCTAGGCAACGATAATGTTCTTGATACTGTAATTGCTGATATTTATGGCTCTTCTGATTTTGACGAAGACGAAGGTTATGAAGAAGACAATTACGACAGTGACTACGACGACGAATGAGCGATTGGTATAGAAGGGTATCGGACGATGTTACGGCATTGCCCGATGCCATTTCATATTATGAATCTGAATTGTCAGGGGCTAAGTTAGAAACTAGCCTCAAAGGCAATTTAGAAATGAACTCTAGGCTTATGCCTGGCATAGTAGAACACCGGTTCAACCAACTGCAAGAAATCGAAGCCATTCTCGAATACCTAAATATTCAACTAAGAAAAAAACGTAGCGAAGTCTTTAAGAAGTTTATTGAAAACTACAACAGGGCTTTAAGCAGTCGTGATGCTGAAAAATATGTTGACGGCGATGCTGAAGTTTATCAGTGGCAGTTATTGATAAATGAGTTTGCCATGGTGCGTAACAAATACTTGGGATTAATGAAAGCCATTGATGCCAAGCAATTTCAAATAAACAATATTACTAAACTTCGAGTAGCAGGCATGGAAGACACTACCCTTGGCTAAGTATAAGTATGCCGGCAATATATAAATTTTTTACAGTAGAAAACCAAGAAGAATTATCTAGTAAAATCTACAATTATCTTAAAGATCATACAGATGTTTTTACTAAAAAATTATCATGGCTAAACATTGATGTAAAAAATTTGTTAGCGCATATACCCGAATTTGGGGAGGCGATGAAGGTAGTCACTGATTCTCCGATAGCATTTGCTTCTGTAATATACAAAGCGCCAGGAGATGATGGTTGCGAGCACATCGACTATAGTAGGGCTGTTAGAGTTTTATTTCCGATAAAAAATTGTCAAGGATCTTACACAAAGTTTTTTGACCTAAATGGAAATTCAGTCTATGATGTTAGAACCGATGTTGCAACTTGGGTAGAAATTGAAAGAAAGTTCCCTTTAAAAGAAATCGATTCAGTTGAACTAACTCGGCCTATTGTATTTGATTCCGGAGTTCCGCATGGAGTGTTTACTAACCCTTTATGCAATGAACCACGTCTGACAATTACTGTAGGCTTTGTTCATGAGCCTCGATTCTATTTAAATAATTGACACAAATTGGATTCCTTGCTATAATAGCATTATTGTAGTAAAAGGAGTTCACGTGCAATACACACTGATTACCCCAAAAGGTCGAGTTTACACCTTTTACTTAGAAGCCACTGCTCTTTGCTTCCAGCAAGCATACGGCGGCACTTTGTTTAATACTTCAGTATTACAAACCGAAACAGTTTAATTGACATAAATTGGTTTTGGGCTTATAATACATACATAGCGTAACAAAACAGGAGCAGGAAATGGCTACACCCAAAGTTGGCGATATTGTTAAGTCCTACGATTTTGTAGGTATTGACTCTTGCTATATGATTGGTAAAGTTGTTAGCGTGAGCACACAATTTGGCGATTTCCGTGCTAAGTTTATCAAGCGAGTTTTCGACGGGAAAGAGGATAAGAAGTTCAAAACTGATTACTTCTCTGCTCCCCTGCAGGGCAACATGATGATGGATAGCCCGGATTTTGAGCGTATTGTGGTAATTGCCTAAATTGACACAAATTGGTTTTGGCACTATAATACATATATTGTTAAACGAAACAGGAGTTTTGTAAATGGCTCAAGTAACTATTTTGCGTGGTGAGTATCGTAATAACAAGATTAAGAACCAAACGTTCCGTCTTGTTGCAGACCTTAAGCAAGGCGCAAAAGGCAATTATATTACTATTGAAGATGATGGCTCTTTGGGCTATCCCGGTAAGGCAGTTCGAGTAAAAGTAAAAAGCATGGAGGATATTAGTGTGACAGGTACAACCGTAGCAGACATGACTGATAGTCAGCGTAGCAAGGCCGCTAAAGATGATGGCAATGTGTTCAGCATTGTTAAGCCTGCAGAACCCGAAGTTTATACCGAAAGCGAAGAAGCCGCTATTGAGCGCATTCGTGAGCGTTTTGACATTCTTGACGAGATGTCTGAAGGTTGCACGACTGGTGCTGTTCGTGCAATGATTGTTAGTGGCCCTCCTGGCGTTGGTAAATCATTTGGTGTTGAGAAGGTGCTTGAGCAAGCTAGCCTGTTTGACAAGATGGCTCAACGCAAGAACCGTTTTGAAGTTGTTAAAGGTGCTATGAGCGCCATCGGCCTGTATGCTAAACTGTTTAAGTATAGCGATGCCAACAATGTGTTGGTGTTCGATGACTGCGACAGCATTTTGCTCGACGACTTGTCGTTGAACATTTTGAAGGCCGCTTTGGACTCTAGCAAGAAGCGTTACATTTCTTGGAACACTGACTCTAGCATGTTGCGTCGTGAAGGTGTGCCAGATCGTTTTGAGTTCCGCGGTAGTGTGATTTTCATCACTAACATTAAGTTTGAGCACGTTCGTTCTAAGAAGCTCAAGGACCACTTGGATGCTTTGGAGTCACGTTGCCACTATTTGGACTTGACCTTGGACACTATGCGTGACAAGTTCCTGCGTATTAAGCAGATTGTCCGTGATGGTATGCTTGACAGCTACGACTTTGATGATGGCGCTAGCGACGAGATTGTTGACTATGTGTGGGAACAGCGTAACCGTTTGCGCGAACTGAGCCTGCGTACCGTGCTCAAGATTGCAGACTTGCGTAAGATGAGTGCTCACAACTGGAAGCGTCTTGCAGAGACAACTATCCTGAAGCGAGCCGAGGCTTAATAAAAAGGGCTTAGGCCCTTTTTTAATTGGCATAAATTGGTTTCGGTGTTATAATTAATGTATTGATAACAAAGGACAGTAATGAATCTCAAACTTACATCGGTTGCTATTGCAGTTGGGTTATTTGCAGGAAGTGTGCAAGCTCAGGTTTTTACAGATAAAGAACTAGATACACAGACCAAATTCCTTAATGCAGTAGGCGCACCTCAAGCATGGTCTCGCGGTATTACAGGCAAGGGTGTTATCATTGGTATCGTTGATAACGGCTTTGACGCTAACCACAGCGACATTAAAGGTAATGTTCTTGCTACAGCAAATTTCGGCGCAACTAAAACGGCCATTGGTGTCCACGGCACTCAGATGGCTAGTATCGCCGCCGGCCGCTTAGATGGTTATGGCACTGTTGGTATTGCACCTGATGCTCGACTAGTGTTAGCTCAAGCAAATAGTTCTATCAGTTCCTCTAATGGACTATCGATGCCAGGTATCAATATAGCCGCCGTGCTCAAAGGTATGACATGGGCAGAAGCACAAGGTGCAAGTGTTATTAACCTTAGCCTGGGTTCAACTTATGATGCTACTTTTAAATCAAAGACTACGTTACTAGATAATAATGTTCCCGGCATCTATTTGGCTCCGGCAGAATCGGCGGCCATGATTAGAGTTGGCGCTAAAAGTTATTGGTATGGATCAACATACAAAGATGTTCAAGCCTTTGCTAGTGCTACAAAGAACGCTGTGGTTGTAGCCGCCGCAGGTAACAGTGCAACACCTTATGCTCAATTCCCTGGCGCATACGCTACACAGACAGATGCCAACGGCAACCTGCTTATGGGAGGCCGTGTGTTGATTGTTGGTAACGTTGTTGCAGACGGCAAAGGTGGTTGGGTCATGAATAAAGATTCTAACCAAGCAGGTTCGTTGTGCAATAACATTATTGGCAAAACTTGTCAAGACAAATATTATGTCAAAGACTTTTATGTTGTAGCACCTGGCACTGGTATGTGGGGCGCAGTTCCTGATGCGGCCCGAACTGCCGCAGGTATTGCTAGTGGTCAAACAAACGGCATTGGTAGCGTGTCGGGTTCTAGTCCTGCGGCCGCAGTAGTAAGTGGCGGTGTTGCCTTAATTAAACAGGCATGGCCACAACTAAGTGCCGCACAAATTGTTGAGTTGGTTAAGACAACAGCCACTGACTTGGGTAAGCCCGGTGTTGATGAAGTTTACGGTTACGGCATGGTAAACTTTGATAAGGCTACACAGCCACAAGGCATTTTAAAAATTGCTAACTTTAAAGGCTACGGACTTTCTACAGCACAACCTATTACTTCAACTGGTGTTGCTACAAGTGGTAGTGCTAGCCTTAAGACTAGTAGTGTGCTTCGAAACGTTCAAGGCTTGGATAGTTTGAATCGTAACTATACATTGGACATGACTCGTGCCCAGGTTGCAAATCCTGTTATGAGTTATCGTGCAAGTAGCTCATACTTGGCTCTTAGCCCAATTGGCTACAACGAAATTAGTGTTCCGGTTAACAAGGATTACAGTTTTAAAATGATGCAAAGTCAGACGGGCTTTGCAACAGAAGTAACTCACTATGTTGGCGATACCAGCTATAGTGTGCAAACTGGTAGCATGACAGAAAAGTCTGGCTTCCTTGGCAACTATGGTGCAGGTATGATGGCATTTGGTGACAGCTCTACTAGCTATGTTCAACTAGGAACCGAACGTAAGTTTGGTGATGTTGCAGTATTCGGTAGTTATGGACTTGGTGTTACTCGAGCAGGAAGTGTGGCAGATTCGATGATTCGGCTAAACAATCGTATTGTTAGCGAAACATGGAAGATTGGTCTTGCTAAGAGCAATGTATTCCAAAATAAAGATTCTCTCAGCCTAACTGTTGCTAGTCCTGTAACTGTTCGTAATGGATCGGCACAAGTAACAGCAGTAACTGGTTATGAGTTTACTGACAATGGTGATGGTGCAGATGCTAAGGCGGTTGTATCTACTGAATCGGTTAATCTTCGTCCTACAACTCGTCCCATGGACTTGGTCTTAGGTTATACAGTAGTAGGTAAAGGTTACAGCAGAATCAACGTTAATGTGGCTCGCCAATTTAACGTAGGTGGCGTTGCTGGTAATACAGCATACGGTGTTGGTGTAATGGGTGTTTATCAATTTTAATAGAAAGTAAATCATGGCAACTAAGGCAAAAAACAATAAATCTTCTTTTGCAAAGGCTCCTATCGTGAAAAACAAAATCACAAAACTCAGCAAAACAAAACAGAAAGAGCAACGCATCCGATCGTTCCTTTCTAACTATGCTATCCCATTTGATATGGAAGACGCCGCAATTGATTTGCGGACTATGGCTCATAATTATCCCAATGGAGTAATTCCTAATAAAGATATCGGCTTGGCAGTCGAAGCAGTATTAGGTGCCGCACCTATGCCACGGTTGTCAGTCGATCCGAAAATGCTAAACATTCCTAAGTTTGCATGGGTGCATTTAGACGACATTGCTATTGACCCTCGCTTTCAGCGCGACGTGATTCCTAATCATATTGCAAAGATCGAAGCATTGTTTAAAGCAGATACGATCATTGTCCCTTGTGCCGTTAAGGATCCTGTTAGCGGAAAATATCTGCTATGGGACGGACATCATACTACTCGTGTTTGCGAACGTCAAGGTTGGACTCATATGCCTGTTTGGTATACTGAAGCTAACATTAATGACGAACATAGCTTAGATGAGGCCACTAAGATTTTGATTAGTCATGCTGGTAATAGTATGATTACTATCAATAAAGCAGGTAAACGACAGTTGGATCGCTATAACGAACATATGATTGCTGTGGAGTGCGGCCATGCAGAACCTGTTATGGTTCAAAACATTGTTGATGCTAATAACTGTCAAGTAAAACGTGCTAGTAGTAAAGCAGGCGATATTAGTCATATTGAGCATTTGTATGGTGCTTATGACTTGGTGCAAGCTAGCAGTGGTATTAAAGGTATCTACCTTGCTCGTAGTTTAAAGTTTCATCGCGACACTTGGCCGAAAGAAGAAGTGCGCGGTATTATGATGCTCGCTATGGCTCGACTGTATCAACAAACCGAACTGCAAACTGGTAAGATGCTTCCTTCTACATTTGATGTAGAGTTTGGGAACATCCTTAAGAAGGTTTACGGACAAAGTGAAAAAGTTCACACTCGCATCAAGGAACAGTTTGAAGATCACTTTGGTAGTTTAGGTGCTCACCCTATTGTGGTTACTAGCGGACTTGTGCTAACTTATATGAAGCATGGTAGTAAGCATAAGTTGAGTCAACCTGAAGCTACTTATCCTGTAAAATGAGACCTTACGGATTATATCTACGCAAATGTCCCGGGGTTAAAAAGCCCCGAGACTTTAAGATTGGTATCGCTGCCTTAGACAAGATTCGCACTCGTCTTGCGGCATACCAACAAGCTGTTGGGCCTGTTTATACCGAAGAGTTTGTTTGTCTTTGGTTAGGTGAAGACATTGACGTTAAAGAAGCTGAAAAGAAAATCAAACAACAGTTCAAGCACAAGATTGCCAGCGCCGAAGCAGGCTTGAGCGAATGGATCAGCGATATTGATATTAAAGAAATTCTTGTGTTTGTCGAAGAACTGAAAAACGAACATTTCATTAAACTAGAAGAAGCACCTGTAGAGTTTGTCCCGTTGACAATGAACAACTGCGAAGATTTTTTAGAATGGTTTGAAAATGAAAAAACTTAACTCTGTTCCCATCAAAGTTATCCAACTTAAAAATTTAAATAGTTATACAGACATTAAAAATATTTTTAGGCGAGCTGGCATAACAAGATACATTTATGGTATCAAATATAGTGGCAATATCATTAAGTATGGTATCTCTCATAAAGTCCAAGAACCTGCTGATAGAATTTATACACAGATAGGTCATATGCCGGGCTGGAAACAAGCCTTGTTACAGCGTAGTAAGAAAAAAACAGGTAAGGCTGTAAATGAACTTATACAAAAAGTAGATCCCGAAAACTTTCATAAAGATAATGTAGAATTAGAGATATACGATTTCACCCATTATGAATTTGAACTGGAGAAGTCTGATCAAGCAATCTACGCAGAGATGCAAAATGTCGAAGAGTTTTTAAAGAAACAATATTTCGACAAACACGGAAAGTATCCTCCCGGTAACATTAAACAAGAAGGATTTCGTGTAGTTACTTCGGATAAAGAAACATGGAATGCTTGTTTCGAAGATGTTGTTAATTCTTCTAAGAAAGAAGAATTGCCAAAGAAAAAAAATTCTCCGCCAGTAAAAAACACAGCATTTGATAGTTTATTCGGTTAAACTAATCCCCGCTAAACCCGGGGATTTTTTATTTCTACAATGTAAATACACTACACAAACTCCAGGCCACCGGAGAAGCTTCCTCCACTCATAGAAGTGTGCAAATACCAGGGAGCCCAGCGGATGCAATGTCCAATGGTAGGCGATGGTAATCTACACATCGTCAATGGCAGGTGGTAATATTTTTTAACAAGGAATATTCCAAATGACAACTAACTATCTCTTATGCCCTATACCCGCCGGGAATTCTAGTCACTATAAGTATACTGATCCCAAAGATCCGTGGGGGTGGTTTTCCGACGACTCTGTGCCATGGTGGCTTAAAGACCGAAATCGTTTTGAGAAGAAAAATTTTCATCAATTTAAAAAAGAGCCAGCTTGCTACGGCAAAATCTTTAAAAGGCGTAAAACTAAAGATTCAAAAAAAGTAAAACCAAAACCAAGCCAAAGCAGATGGCACTATGTAATTAGGCATCCTAGCAAAGTAATGCCGCTAGTTGTGTGTTGCACAAAGAAAGAAGCCTTTCATGCTTTAGATGTTGGATCGGCCAGATGGCACTCGTTTTATAAAAAATTATTTTCTGCAATGAAACTACAAAGCACACCGGTTGACATTCCGTTAGGCTCTTATGTTTATAGATGGAAGCCGACAGAGAAATATTTTAATGAAAATAACGATGCTATGAAATTTCCTTTAAAGACAAAACGATGTGCAGAGTGTCCAAATACAAAGTCAGATCGAGGATTATGCGGTTGCTCTTTGTTTATGTCTATTAGAGATTCTAGCAGTGAACATCAGCACTCTTGGTTATCTCCGCATCAAGCAAAAATGAACAAAAAGAAGTTTGTTAAAAATATACTAAATCCAAAACCTATAGAGAATCCATCTATTAGATTAATAGATATAACTATTAAAATATAACTTAAAATAATTATGAAAGAACTGTTTTCAACAATCAAACAAATACTTCCCGAACTTTGCAAAGAATGGAATGAAAAGAAATTACCTCAATTCGAATCACTGGTAGAACAAAGTTTTAAGGAATATTTCAAAGGCAAAAAAACCCAAGAAAAAACTAAGATGGTCGCACCCATTTTAGATGTAATTTTTGCCAGATTAGTTAATTCGGTATTACCCGATTTCAAAGTAGACGAAGGCGTAGGTCGAGATTACAATTATAAAGGCACGCCGTTAGAATCTAAGATTACTTTTTGCACAGGCAATACTTGGACTGGTAACGGGTTCTTAAAAACACCAATCTATATACTGCTTCGTTTTGACATATCAGATGATGGCATTATTACAGATATGTTTGCTTGCTCGGTTGATTTATCCATATGTAAAAGTGCGTGGACTATTCCAAAAGAAACAACAGATAAAAAGAGAACACATAACTTTTCTGGCCTAGCACTGTTGGCAGAAGATCTTTCAAAAATTAATCAAATCATAGGAACCTTTAAGCCCAATAAAAGGTTTCTAAGGCCACAGCTAGTTAACATAAGCAACCAATAAGGTTGCTTTTTTATTGCCGAAGCCATCCTATAAATACTGGCATGATAACGGATAAGCGTTTAGGCTATTATACTTGTGCAGGTTTAGAATTTGAATCAAAGATCCAAGCTGCTTTCCATTCGGTAAAGACAGGACAACCAATAGCATGGCATTTCAATGACGAAGTGTTTTCAAAACACCATTGGCTCGAACCTACCGAAACTTTGGACCAACTCTATGATCGCCGCTGTAGAGATATTAGAGAAAAATACGATTATGTAATGTTAAGTTACAGTGGTGGAGCTGACAGTCATAATATATTAACCAGCTTTGTTAGGCAAGGACTTCACATAGATGAAATAATTGTCAACACAATGGATAAAGCTAACCATAAGTTTACAAATATAGATGCTACAGATCTTCGTGCTGAAAATGCCGGTGCAGAATTTCATTTGCAGACTATGCCACGGTTAAAAGAAATAGCAAACAAAATACCTAATACTAAGATAACAGTTTGTGACCTTAGTGATCATTTATTTGATTACATGAACAGTGCTAAAGATGCCAGCTGGGTATTGACCAGGAAAGAAGGTTTGAATCCTGCAAACGTGACTAGATTTAATTATTTGCACATGTCAGATGTTAGAAAACAATTTGATCGTAGCAAATCATTGGTTTTAATTGTAGGAGTAGATAAGCCTAGAATTTATATCAGCAACAATTATCTTCATACTAGATTCAATGACCGTGCCGCAAACATTATACCAATACCGGAACATTTAAACGAATATACAAATACAACAGTGGATTTCTTTTATTGGAGTCCTTACAGTGTAGACATTATCACCAAACAAGTCTATGTAGTTCGTGCATGGCTCAAAGCAAATCCGCAATACTTACACCTATTTGATCCTACGTTAATGTCAAAGGATCATACAGTTTATAGACTCTTCCATGAAAGACTATTAAGGTCTGTAATTTATACAACGTGGGATAACAATTGGTACCAAGCCGATAAAGCTCTTAAAGATTGGACTAGTGAATTTGATAGCTGGTTTGAAGAAGGATACAAAGATACTTCTGCATACAGAATATGGTCTGCTGGTGTTGACTACATTAAAGAAAACTTACGACCGTTGGTAAGAGAATCACACGGCGAATTAGACGGCTTGAATATAATTGGTAAAAGTTACCGTGTTTGTAGATTAGACGACACTGCAACTTAAATATATGACTATGTTAAACTCGATATATCCAATAATGTGTGTCACTATGAATAAAGTAAGTGACCTTAATTTAGCCCTAGCCTGCTACAATGCTGGCATCACTCCAAGTTTGAGCATTTATAGTAATGTTGAGTTTGACATGACTAAAAAAGATTCTTACTATAACATTGATGCATTAACAGATGTAGATAGGTTTATGGAAAAAACAGGATCAAATGAAATTTCCTTTGCGTTTGAAGTTAAATTATTGCACGACGATTTATTTTTTGATAGGATGTTAAAAACAAATAACAGACTAATAGAAATATTAGACTGGGCAAGAGAAGATGTATTGGATCAAAAAATTATTAGTAGACTAAAGCAGTTAAAAGAACAGGGCAGAAAGATTGGATTAAAAGTTAATAGTTCTGCGGTAGCAAATCATACAATACCGAGAACAAATCTAATAGACACATCTGATCATTATATACTTAAAGGCTCAGAAGGTGCAGGGTTAGTGGGAGAAGAAACTATTACTCAGCTAACAGCGAATGTGCGTAGTGTGAGCACAAAGAATATTATAGCAACAGGCGGCATTTCTAACTCAGCTGACATTAAAAAAATGTTTTCCTTAGGCGCTAATGCTGTAGGTATGGGCACGATGTTTGCTATGTCCGAAGAGTCTAGAATTCCTAAAGAAGTAAAATTAAAATTGCTAGAAAAAGCCAAAGAAGATTTAATCAAAGTAAACGGTTCTCATAGAGGCATTATGTTTACCGCTATCACAGAACACAGCAATGACAACTTAGATAAAAGTTTAGTAAAAGGAATAGAAACAGGTCAAGAAGGTCATATCAATGCAGGTAACTCTATACTGAACATAACAGAGATACGTCCCTTGAAAGACATTGTTGCCGAACTGGTAAAAGATTTATAATATGATTAATAAAAAGTTAGGATATTATATTGTTAACGGAGTTGAATTTGATTCAAAGATCAAAGCTCTTTCTTATGCAACAATGACAAATTCGACGCCCGAGTGGATTTTTAATGATGCCGAATATAATGCTTACAATTGGTCAATTGAACCCGAACTAAGTTTGGATCAACTATACGATCAACATTCTAAACGCTTGCGAGAGAAATACGACTACTTGATATTAAGTTATAGTGGTGGCTCTGACAGTCATAATATTCTAATGAGTTTTATTCGTCAAGGAATACACTTAGACGAGATAATTGTGAATACCATGGAGCGTGGCTACGGAAAGTATATAGAAACTACTTCTAATAATCAATCGGCAGCAAACGCTGGGGCTGAACACGAACTTCAAACAATTCCACGATTGCAAGAAATTTCAAAGTTAATCCCTAACACAAAAATAACAATCTATGATTGCACTTCCCAACTATTTGATTCTTTAGAAGATGCTGGAGATGAATCTTGGGTATTTGATAAACGCGAAAGTCTACATCCTGCTAGTTTGATTAGATTTAATTATTTGCATTTCTCAGAATTCAGAAAGCAGTTTGATAGAGACAAAACATTTGGTATTATTTTAGGATTAGAAAAACCCAGATGCTTTATTTACAAAAATAAGTTGTATGTAAATTTTACAGATAGGGCAACAAACTTAACAAACACAGACGAGCATTTTAAAGAATATCCAAACAGCACAATAGAATTTTTTTACTGGAGCCCTGATACCTTAGATATGCAATGTAAACAAATACATGTTATAAAACATTGGCTAGAAGCATATCCACAATATCAAGAATTATGGGACGTTGAAAAGTCATTGACTAAAGAAAATGGTGTAGCTGTAATTAAGTTAAAACACGAACGACTGCTACGACCTTTATTGTATTCTACATGGGACAACAATTGGTATCAGGCCGATAAGGCCTTGGGCGATTGGCACAGCGAATTTGATCAGTGGTTTTTTGAAAGTTATAGAGACACTAAAGCATATCAAATCTGGAAATTGGGTATTGATTATGTAGCAAACTCTTTGGATAGCTTTACAAGAAAGAAGAATGGACTCGCGGACGGTTTTCAAATATACTCTAAGAGATATTTTATAGGCGATATGAAACAAAAATCATGAATAAAAAATTAGGTTATTACACAGTTAATGGTATAGAATTTGAATCTAAGATTCGTGCTTGCATTTATGCGACCCAAAATAATTTGCCGGAGTCTTCATTGCAATGGCATTTTAACGACGCAGAATTTAGTTCTTTTGATTGGACCGTTGAACCAACCGAAAGCCTAGACGAGTTATACAATCTAAGAGCAAGGCAACTACGAGAAAAATATGATTACATTATAATAAGTTACAGTGCCGGCGCAGATAGTCATAACATCTTAATGAGTTTCTTACGGCAAGGATTGCATGTAGATGAGTTATTAATTAACACATTTGACTCTGCATTAAAAAATGTTGAAATTTCTGAAAATAACAAAGCGTCTACAACAGCACCACAATTAGAACATCATTTGCAGACAATTCCTCGACTGAAGGAAATCTCAACAATGTCTCCTAATACCAAGATTACTATAGTAGACATGTCTGATCACTTGTTTAATTTTCATCATCATTACAAAGATGAAAGCTGGGTATTGACCAGGAAAGAAGGCCTTAACCCATTAAACGTAACTAGGTTTAATTATGTTTATGTTGACCAAGTCAAGAAACAATTTGATAAAACAAAATCAATTGGTATTATTGTGGGAGTAGAAAAGCCAAGGGTTACTATTATTGATAATGTGTTTTATACTCATTTTGTTGACAAAGCAACAAACGTTTCTTCTATAGCAGACAATGGTAAGGAATATGACAACGCTACATTAGAGTTATTTTATTGGTCGCCGGAATCTCTAAAGATGATATCAAAACAGTTGCACACCATAAAGAAGTTAATAGAAACTAATTCTGTCTATAGAGGTTTCTTTATTGGTCAAACATTACAAACATTCCGTTTGATTCTAGAGCCGTTGTTACGAGGAATACTATATCCTACTACATGGAACAACGATTGGTGGCAAGCAGAAAAAGCCGTATCAGAATGGTATAGCGAATTTGATCATTGGTTTATATTCGGCCAACGTGGAACAAAAGCGCACGATGTATGGCAAGCAGGTATTAAGTATGCTGGCGACAATATAGGTTCATTTATCAGAAGAGATGGATTAGGTAGAGCAGTAGGCACAAAACCCATATTGAAATACTATAAAATCGGACCACTTAATATCAAGCCAGATCAGACAGGTTAAACGTTTCGGAATTTCTACGCAGACTTTTTTCCATAAATCTTTCGTTAGTAATATTCTGATAATATCGTCTGCGTTGATTTGTTTGGCCGCCCAAAAACTTTAAAAATCCTGGCATTGGTAATGCTATTGACTTAAGGCCTAAAGTTCTCATACCATTGTTAATCCAGTCAATAGTCTTAAAGCCTTGATTCTTAGTAAAGAATATAAGCTCGTCTCTGTTCCAATATTTTCCGTAGATTAACGGTTTAATATAATAATCCCAACGGTCAACGCCATTGAGTTCTGTATCTGGCTTTGATAAGCCATTATCTCTAAAATATTCCCAAGAGTTAATACAGGCTTGATACACATCGTCTGACAGTATACTATACAACATTTCCGATGTATCACCGAAAGAAATAACTTTACCAGACCTATTCAATAGATTGGCTGCTCTGTCTCTGAAAATCTCAGGCGAGTAGTATCCTTGATACCAAAATACTCTATCACCAGTGCTTACTGGTTGATTTAATATCAACACAAATGGATCATGGACCATAGACACAACGTTAGCGTTATCTGGCAATTTAGATACAAAGACATTTTGTAAAATACTGTTAGGATGAATATTATGTTCTATAGACTGTGTTAGTATTTCTTTTTTATAATCTTCTGGATCTAGTTTAATAATATGAGTTTTTATATTGTGTAAAGCATCGACTTGTTTAACTTGTTCTAGCTCGTTATCGTTATGTCCGGGGTTCCACATAAATGCAGATTCAAACGGCACTCCTGCATTCTTAAAACTAACGATCATTGCTTGCCCGTCAACACCGCCACTGTTTGTTACCCATATATTAGAATATTTCGAACCTAACTCTGCCGCTCTTCTGTCGGTTTCTTCCCTCATGTTACCAGGAGTATAACGACAGCTATCGTATTCGACATAAAAAGTTCCGTCGTCTGTTAACCCATAGTTCATTCTAAGATACTTCCTTTGTAGTCGTTTGTTCTTCCCTGTCTCAGATATTCTACCCTATTGGCTTGATTCAATACAAATAGTCTGACAGTTAAATCGGTCCAGTCGATTGCTGTACCTGGCCCACGGAAAGCATTGAAGATTTTTGTAGGAGAATCTTCGCCTCGAGGAATAACTTCCTCATCAAACCATTGATAGTTTGGAAGAAGTTTACTGTGTTTTTTCATGATGACGTTTCTGATGTTGTGATGTTGTTCGGGTGCAATCATCCACCATTTATAGTAACCGTCTTTTTCCATTTCGCTAATTAACAAATCCAATGCAGGTGCCATCACTGGTGCAGATTTATTAAAGTGGTTATATTTGCCTGCAACTTTTGTTAGCCCTACAATCCAACCTTTCAGTGTGGGAAATTTATAACCAATATACATTGCCACAGGAGTATCGCCATCAAATACCGCAGTCATAACAGCTATGTTTTCTGCCAGATATTTTTTAACCATATTAATCATCGCAGAAATTTTACTCTCGTCTTTTGAAACTCTAAATATTTTATCATCTTCTGAAAACAATACATTAAAACAATTTTCTACTTCGTTAACTTGGACTAATCTTGCCTGGTAATCGGACATATGGCCTGCTCCTAAATATGTGGTAGTATTTAACACTGTTACTCTATAGAAAAAAATATTAAATACAACTATGACACTAACAACCGGACTAGATTCAGATTGGGGATACCAGTATAAAGACGATAAATTTATATTGCACATACAGCCTGCTATCCAACATTATAGTAATCTAAGAGAAGCCTGTGTAGCTCGTGCAAAGGACTTAAACGATAATTTAAGAAACCCTGTTATGAGCATGAGCGGAGGTTTAGATTGTCAATTGGTGCTACATTCTTTTTATGAGCAAGGTATTAGACTAGATTGTATCTTTAGACACTTTCCTGGACACAATGACCGTGAGCTAGCTAATATAAATCAATTGAAGAAAAAGTATGGGTTTGATTTACAAGTAGTAACCATAATACCCGAAGAATGTAAAGAAGAAATACTCACCGAATATAAACAGACAGGCATTCATCCCAACCAGTTACTTTACAAAAAATTCTATTCGATGGTAGATCCCACTTACGATATCTTGCAGGGATTAGATGGTCCAAATACAGTTTTGGATAAAAAAGACAACAAACTTTACTATTTCGAATCTTATAATTCTTTTGAATTCTCAAGGCACAGAGCTGTAAACTTACTAAATCGCCCGGGAAGGTTTGTGTCGTTTGAAAAAAATAGCAATCTAACACTTGCTATATTCAATGAAGAGATAGTGGATGTTTTTTTCAAAACGTTTAACTATTTTTTAAATAATCAAGTAACAGGTGTTAAATTTGTAGACATGTGGGATGTCTATGTAAAGCCTTATGTTTATTACAAGCATTGGAAAGATGAATTAACATATTTTCCTAAATATCAAGGACCAGAAGGAATCGAATGGATCATGACAACTTTGCATTTATACCGCAACAACTTGATCATGATGGAATTAGATTCACTGAAAAAGCATTTAGAGTTTGGACAAGAAACACAAACCTTTGTAGGTAAAACATATTCAGAGTAATTTACTTGGCGTATCTACATTATATTTTTTCAGAAGTTCAACAGCACGTTCTCTAGTATTATTTCTAGCTCTACGCCAGAGATTTAATTCTGTAACAGTTTTTGTATCTACTTCCCATTGCGGGATATTCAATTGCCAAGCTATAGGTAATTGCCAACCTGCTACCATTTGATATTGTCGCGATTTACCATTTAATTCGTTTGCTAGCCTTTTGGCAGAGTCTCGATCAAAAAACTCGCCTTTCCAGTTAGCCCACGACTCTGGTTTTACATCCGACACAGTGTAGCCAAATTTTTCTGGCGACCTATCTATTTCACTAGCACCTTTTAGTTTATTGTCGTAGAATATTCCTAGAGCTTGAAACTCCCATGCATGAAATAATTTATTCCTTGAGTTTAGCACAAACTCATAAGTCTTTATTAGATCGTCTGGCTTTTCTCCTGGCAGACCTACTATAAAACTACCTTGTAGTCTAGCATCAGTTAATGATTGCAAGTTGTATAGTGCATCTGTAACACGGTCTATATCCATACCCTTTTTTATAATTTTTCTAGTAGTATTGTTCATGCTTTCTACACCAATGTATCCTGCTTTTAATCCTAATTGTTTTAGTTTTTCAATCATGTCTGGTTTAGTGACTAATAACTCTGCTTTGATATAAGCCATAAATTCAAAATTAGGAAGTTTTGCTATGTCTATAGCCCTATGTAATCTATCTAGCTTCTCCATACTATCATTGAAAGTGTCATCCATTAGCGAGTATCTAGTAGTGCCAAACATTTCGTAGTTTCGTCTTAGCTCTTGTGCTAGATTCTCCGGAGTCCGTATATAGCTGTCCCAATCTTTTGCTCCTTGGAATGGATGGCCGCAAAAACTACATCTAAATATACATCCTCTACTAACTTCTAAAGGCATGGGTTGATAAGAATGAAACTCATCTTCTTTATCAAACAAAGTTTCTACATAGTCGGGATTAGGTATCTGATGATGTGTGTTACTGTTTACAACATTTTGTCCTTTAGGCGCATGTGGTCCTAAATAATAATTATATATCAATCCGTGATCTGGTTTATTTGATAATAGATCAAGAAGCCTATAAAAACTATCATCACTGAATCCATTGAATACCCATGATGCATTTTTTACTATAGTCACTGATCCACGAACCTGTGTGCCACCAGTGCCTCCTGCTACAATTTTTACATGTGGGAATTTTTCTTTAATGGTATTAAAGAAATCGTCGGTTATCCAAGTTATAGGATCTTCCCAAACTTCCCAGTTAAAAGAGTCTAACCATACTGTGCTAAAACCTAGCACTAACGTTTCTGCTGTAACTGTGTTTTCTAGTAATTTAATTATTTCACCTGGCTTCATTAATGGAGCAGTATCTACTACTAATAATTCATAGCCATGATTCCTTAATGATGTTCTAAGCCTGTATCCGGCTATGTTACGGCCGCCAGTTAATTGTGGATTTCCTCCAAAGAATATTGCGTGATATGTTTTGCTCATAGTTATTTTGCTCTGTATATGTGCTTTAAGTATTCTCTAGCAACGTCTATTTCTATATAGTTGTCTAAATTGTGTATTAGGTTTTCTTTCCATTCTTCGTGTAAAGTTCTTTTTTCTGCCAAAGACAATGCCGATATATCTTTTATACGATCAATCACATAATCTATTTCGTCAAAGACGTTAGGTTCGTTGTGCCATTCTAACTTTTTAAAATCTTTGAAACCTAAGTCTTTTAGTATGCTACCTAAATGTTGTCCGCCTAAAGGAATAAATGCCTGACCAGATGTAATCCTAATAGTGCATTTTTCTGTAAGGTTAGAAGTTGAATTGACAACATCATCATAAAATCTAGGTTCGCAGGTTTCACCTGCTACATAGAATAATGTATTGTCATCTTCTAGAATAAAATTACAATCAGTTTCTCTAGGCCACGGGGTTGCGGTGTTTAGAATTTTGATTTCATCTGCAGATGTTAACAGTTCTTCAGATAGGAAAGAAAAGTATGGATGCCCCACTACTTCTGGACAGATACCATGTGGTTGGTTATTGTTAGTTATAAAATTAATTAATCGTTGTCTGCACGGATTAAGTCTACTGTATCTCCCAATATTGCCAGTTAAACCTTCGCTGTCTGCTTTTAGTTGAAATAATGTTCGATACCATCTTGGTTCATTGTGCCAAAACTCCCATACATAAGTATCCTCGTTTATTTTCTTTTCATTGATTCGTTTAACAATGCCATCACGGCCGGCAATTAGCTTTTCATTGTAAGGACTGTTTTTGTAGTTATAAAAAAAGAAGCCGCTTGGGAAAAAAGTAAATTTAGCATTGACCTTACTAACATTATTTTCTCTGTATGGTATGTCGGTGCTGCCGACTATAATAAATTCTATCCTTTTGAGAATTTCAAATTCTGGTCTATCGTAAATCCAGGTATGCTTTGCATGATGGAATAAATCATAGCCAATTTCGTAGTGATCTATCTGTTCGCAACTAGTATCCAATATTATTGGGATATTTTTTTCCGCTAGGAAATTTAAAACATTGTGATTGATTAGTAAAAAATCTGTGGGATTGGTTAAGTGTAACGTATGTCTACAAGCTATATAATAAAATACATTGCGATCTTCAGGCCAACCAGATTCTGCAACTTGATGCATGAAATCCTTAACAGCAACAAATTCGATATAAGGACTATTGTAACTACTCAATAGTCTAGGAACTTCGCTCAACCAAAGTAATGGTCTACTACCTTGTTTTAGTGTTTGGCACAAGTCCCATGATACTTTTTCATATAAAGAAACTGGATGACCATTGGTAATTTCTTCTACTAAGAATATGGCTGATTTTATCATTATGACTTGATTTTGTGATGTAATTATAGTATAATTTATTTATGACATCTTGCGTAATACATATTCGCGACGAAGTTAACATCAAAATCTCTGGACTAGAAGTTAGCACAAGGCGAAAATTAGAAAAACAATTCAAATACTTCCAGCCATGGGCATATCACAGTCCTGCTTATAAATTGGGCAGATGGGATGGCTGTGTTAGTTTCTTTAGCTTAGGTGGCGCTAGCTATTTCAACTTGCTCGATCAGATACTGCCTACATTAGTGGATGAAGGTTATCACATCGACATTGACGACAATCGTCCTATGCACGATTTTAAGTTTGCAGAAGTAAACGAAGAAACTCACAGTCAAACTATTTGGCCCAAAGGACATCCTAAAGCAGGTGAACCTGTTATGCTCAGGGACTATCAAGTAAATGCAGTTAACGAGTTTTTAGGCAATTTACAGTGCGTTCAAGAAATTGCTACAGGTGCAGGTAAAACTGTGATGACTGCTACTCTTAGTAAGAGTGTGCAATCATATGGCCGTAGCGTAGTTATTGTGCCTAACAAAGACCTAGTTAAACAGACAGCAGAAGATTATGTTTTGCTAGGTTTAGACACTGGTGTTTACTTTGGCGATAAAAAAGAACTAGGAAAAACACATACTATCTGCACTTGGCAAAGTCTTAACAGCTTGCAAAAGAGATTCAAAGACGGAGAAAGTCCTGTTAGCTTAGAAGATTTTGCCGATGGTGTTGTTGCTATTATCGTAGACGAAGTTCACCAAGCTAAGGCAGATGTTCTTAAACAACTGCTAACAGGTCCGTTTGCTAATGTGCCTATTCGATGGGGACTAACAGGAACAATCCCTAAAGAAGATTCGGACAAAGTAACCTTAACATCAACACTGGGTCCGGTCATAAATAAGATTGCAGCCAAAGATCTGCAGGATTTAGGTGTGTTAGCCAACTGCCAAGTAAACATTATGCAGTTCCAAGATACCGTAGAGTATAAGAACTATCAAGAAGAGCTAACATACCTAACAACTAATAAAAATAGAATTGACCATATTGCCGAGTTTATCAAACGTCTTTCTGAATCAGGAAATACGTTAGTTCTGGTAGACAGAGTGAAATGTGGGGAAATGCTAGTAGAGCGTTTACCTGACAGTGCATTTGTAAGCGGAGCAATGAAAACAAATGATCGGAAGGAGCAGTATGATGAAGTTAAAGTCGCTGACAACAAAATTATCGTGGCTACATATGGCGTGGCTGCGGTTGGTATTAACATTCCTCGTATTTTTAATCTGGTGCTCATCGAGCCTGGTAAATCGTTTGTTAGGGTTATCCAATCGATTGGTCGTGGTATCAGGAAAGCTGAGGACAAAGATCATGTTGAGATCTGGGACATAACTTCCAGCGCCAAGTTTAGTAAACGACATCTTACTACACGAAAGAAATATTACGAAGAAGCGGGATATCCGTTTCAAGTCCAGAAAGTAAAATACTAATGAATATATTAACAGTAGACAACACAGCCTTTGAGCTTAATCAATTACCAGATGAAGTTGATGATTTGCGGTATTTTGTTCTAGATTGGAACGATCCCAAGAATGTAGACTATCATGCTGTGCCTTTGATTTTTATGGAAACATTTCATGCGCCAGCCGCAGTTTTAAAAATAGGTCAACATGTTATTCAAGTTCCTTTGGATTGGTATATTGTTATAGGAGAAAAAGAACATGGTGATCCTGAGATTGTTCCTATTATGAATATCAATGATCGTGGCTTTAGCGCATTTGTTCTTAACCCAATCAGTAGCTTTAGAGCAGACTTCCTGCCTTTAGAAATTATCAATGTTTATCAAGATGTTCGTTGGTTTACTCCAAAACTCAAACATGGGCATATATTATCAGTTCCGTTAGAAAATAAACCAAAACCAATGTGTGCTTACTTTGTTAAAGAAACGAACAAATTACCGGAAGTTCTTTCTATAGAAAAGATGCTATAATACACTATGGCAAAAGTACCTATGTTAGACATGTTTAAGCGAGTGCTACCGGCAATAGATACTCGCAGTAAACAATTTTACGAGAACCTAACAGAAGAAGAACAAAAAGGTTTTTCTGCTTGGTTAATAATGCGTTATTTGAGTAGTGCTGAAAGTTCAAACAGCGAAATAATTGAGCACTATCTTATCATGACCAATGAGTTAGTTAATACTAATTTTAGCGAACTTAAAAATGATCCAGAACTAATGTGGAAACTAATGAGCATTGTTGGCATTGGCAAAAGCATTAAGCATCCGTATGTTGCGCCAGGCAAGGGTAAAAAGAAAAAGAGCAATGCATTTAAAGCATGGCTACACGAACAATACAATCATTTAAGCGAGCAAGAAATTGACCTTTGGTTCTCAAACATTACAAAAGAACAAGCTCGAGACATGCTCGAGCAATATCAAATTAAAGACAAAGATATCATCTCAGCAGCCAATGACTTATAAATGTAAGTATTGCGGAAAAGATTTTGTTAGGGAATCTACACTAGCTAGCCATCTTTGTGAAAACAAACGAAGAGTTTTAGCTAAAGACCTCAAACAAAATCGTATAGCTTATCAGAGCTGGTTGTTATTTAGGCGATTAACTATTGCCAACGTTAAACACGACAAAGACTATGAAGAGTTTGCTACCAACAAATACTTTATGGGCTTTATGAAATTAGCCAAACATATAATTGATTTAAATCTAGAAGATCCTGAAGGGTTTGTCCGTTATATTATTATGAACAGTGTGCCAATGCACAAGTGGCAAACTGCGGTTGTATATGAAACGTATGTTAAAGATAGAACCAAAAAAGAAACAGTAGAACGAGCGATTGAGCGAAGTGTGTTAAATATGAAAGCATGGGGCGAGCGAACAGGTACAGACTGGGAAGACTATTTTGAAAAAGTCAGCACACCTGATGCAGTCCAAGATATTAGAATGGGTCGTATCAGCCCATGGTGCACCTTTGCTACAGATCAAGGCAGCAGGCTTATTGATAGGCTTGAGCCAGGACAAATTCAACAGTTAGTTGAATATATAGAACCGCAAAGTTGGCGAGCTAAAGTCATGCGACAGAAGCAAGATGCCGATTGGGTTCAACATGTTTTTAATAAGGCTAAAATTAAATGAATCAATACAGCGAACGTAAAATTCCAGCATTACTAAGAAGTCCTACCGCAGAGTCTGCAAACTTTAATGTAGTAAACGGAATGGCAGAAATTACAATGAACGGTAATCGAGTAGTTGTGCCAACAGCTGAAGCATTTCAACGATTGCTCAAAAAAGTTGCTGTATTAGAACAAAGACTTGCGACCACAGATAATAAAGCAAGTAGAGCGGCGAGGACTAGTCGTGAGTGATCATTCAGAAGAAGTGCAAGAAGTTTACTATAAGTTATTAGACGTATTAAACGATCTTGTTTCTGAGTATGATCCGTTAATTGTTGCCGGATGTATGGTAGCACAAGGTTTGGGTGTTTATAGAACAGCCTTGTCCGAAGACGATTTTGTTAAAATAATTAACGGCATTGTTTCTAAAAAAGATGAAGTTAGAGCTTTTGGCGGAGGTAATTTACATTGAGCACAGACGTTGATATTGACTTTGCAGATAGAGAACAAGTATTAAAATTATTTGATCATACTCCTGCAATGATTAAAGATGGCGCAAAAGAAAAGAAACACAACACTGGTGTTTACTTTCATAACGTGCCCATGAATCCATTTACAGGTTTTGCTACATTAGATTATAAACAAGCAGAAGAACAGGGCTGGTTTAAAATTGACTTACTTAATGTAGGTATCTATGCTGATTTTGACAGTAATGAACAAATAGATGACTTGTTAACTAAAGAGCCTGTGTGGGAATTATTAGAACACAGAGAAGCTATACAACAATTATTCCACATACACAATCATGCAGACACTGTTATAAAGATGAAGCCGCGAAGTGTAGAACAATTGGCAATGGTGTTAGCTGTAATACGACCTGGTAAAAAACATCTAATAGGCCAAAGCTGGAGTAGTATAGAAAAAGAAGTATGGACTAAAACTGATGATGTTTACAGTTTTAAGAAAAGTCACGCGATTGGTTATGCTATGGCTATTGTTCTGCAAATGAACAAAATGGCTTATAGTTAAAATATTCTGCCTGTTAGGCTTATCCTAACTTTCCCCGGATCAATGCCTATAACCTTATGCGGGATTCCTACATTTAAAATATGCCATCGCCTAACGTCAATCCTTGCAGTATCTATTAAGGTGTTAGACTTTGTATCTTTATAAAATTCAGTAATAACATTGTCTCCTCCGGATTCGATAATGTAACTAATTTTAACTTTTGTAGGGGTATCGACGTGTAGGTCTAAATTTCCAGTTATAATTTGTAAACCCCAGATTAGATCTTCGCTTATATTTTTATTGCACCATTCTTCTATTTTTGTTTTACTAGCACTGGTCCATCTATATGTAAGAAAAAGTCTATCTTCTGGTTTATTTTTATTCACGAGTTGATCTAACTCTTCTAATAAGTAGTCGGGAATTTGAGGAAGATTTAGATATCTTATTTGCCGATCAGTCATTTAAATTTTTTGAACTAATTGAATCTGCCGGCGCTTGATTCGTTTTGTAATAATGTTTTGTAAACTAACTGGCTCACCTTGTAAAATCTCAAAATCCTTTACATTATACGTGCGTAGGCAGTAAGTAAATTTTTTAAATTTTGGGCCAATGACCAAATTAATGGGCAACAGTCTATTACTTTGCCACCACCATTCCTCCCCAAACTCTAGGAATTCTTGTTTATCTTCTGTGCAGTTTAGTGCGTTGTAAACATATATACTGGCGACAGTAGAGGTATAGTTTTGAATTATACCTACAATTTCATCTTCACCGGCTTTACAAAGGCTTAAAAAGGGGAATTTTTCTAATATTTCGTTGTGAATTGCCATCCCGTATATTTATAACCAAATAATCAAATATAAATATAACTATGAGCGATACATTTACATTTTTAAGCTATCCGCAACGTAGTATCTTACTTTATGCCGAAGGACATAGCAGGACGCAGAATATGCCATTTAACACCACACGAAAAACAATTTATAAAGGTGTAGACAGCACCTTAGGCTTTGACGTAAAAAATCAAGACAGAAAGCCAGTTAACTTACTAGGACGCGATATAATGGTCAACATTATGCAGGTTCGAACCGGTGAGCTAGTAATTCAACGACGAGCTAAATTAGTAGAACCAGAAAGTGGGTTTTGCGAGTTTACTGTGTTTAGCAGTGATGTAGTAGATTTAGATCCTGGTATATATCAATTAAGTGCAGTGGTATATGATGTAGACGGTATGGCAAAAAGTTTGTATACAGACAACAATCGTCGAGCTACAATGGAAATTGAAATTAGTGATGGTGCCTATCCAAAATTTGTTCCTAGTGTTCCATTATCATTTAGTCAACTAGGAAGTAGTTGGGTAAGTCAACCAGTTGCTAGTAACTTACAGAAAAATGACAGTAGCAACTTGCACACCATTCAAATCAAAGTAACTAATTTCACCGGCAAGATAGAAGCATTAGTTAGTTTAGAATACGACAGTGGCGGAAACTATTTCCCGGTTAAATTTGTCCACGATAAATTCCAAATTGAATTTGACGGGGTCACAGACATACAGGGTTGGAACTTTATAGCAGATGCTCGTTGGATTAAAATCCTTTATACTCCGGACAGTTCGAACACAGGAACCGTTGACAAGATCATTTACAGAAGTTAAAATACTAAGGTCATGATGGCCTTACAAACATTACTTAGAACTCGTATACATGGAAGAGCAAGCCCTAAAGGTTGGGTTAGTTTTAATTGTCCTATGTGCGTTGTTAACGGGCAGAGTAGGCCTGACACTAAACACCGCGGCGGACTTCTTTACAATCCAGATGGCGCAGTAAGCTATCATTGCTTTAACTGTGACTTCAAAACTAGTTGGACTCCTGGTAGAACACTTAGTTTTAAAATGCGTAAACTGCTGAGGCAGTTAAACTTTGATGAAGCAGAAGTTCAAAGATTAAACTTAGAACTGCTAAGTCAAGCAGACATAGAAAACCTTACACATAAAGAACCAGAGCCAACATGGACTCCTAACTGGCCTGACTTTGAATTTGGATTTGACGTAGAGCAATTACAAGACCCTACAAAAATACAATACTTACAAGACAGACAAATTTATGATTTAGCCGTATGGCTAGAAACAACAGAAACGTATGCTGGTCTTAACAATAGAGTGATATTACCTTTTACATACGAAAATCGTATGGTAGGATTTCAAAGTAGATATGTAGGTGATGTTCCACCTAAGCTAGCCAAGTATTATAAAAAGTCGCCGGCTGAATATGTATATGGCCTAGACAATCAAAGAGATTCTAGACAGTATGTTATTGTAACAGAAGGCGAATTTGATGCTTTATTAACAAGTGGACTAGCGGTGGGCAGTAACAACATAAGCGACCGTCAGGTGCAACTGATAGAAGACTTAAATATAGAACCTATACTACTGCCCGATGCTGATAAAGCAGGCAGAGATTTAGTAGAGCGTGCCGCAGACTTTGGATGGAGTGTTAGTTTTCCAGAGTGGGAAGATTGTAAAGACGTCGGCGATGCTGTGATGAAATATGGTAGACTATTTGCAGTATACAGTATATTGCAAGCCGCAGAACACAGTCCAACAAAAATTAGATTAATGGGAAAGAGATATTGTCAATGAGTGAAGAAATAAAAGAATATAGTGCAGATTTACAAAAACTATTTTTAGAGTTTTTGATTAGTGACAAAGAACTATTAGCTCGTTGCCAGAACGTTTTAGATGAAACTCATTTCTCTCGTAGCTTACAAGATACTGCAAAGTTTATTAAAGAATACGCTAACAAGTATAGCGACTGTCCTACAGTAGAACAAATTACAGCAGTGACTGGCACAGACTTGAAGCAAGTGCCGGGAGAAGCACAGGCACACAAAGACTGGTTCTTAACAGAGTTTGAACAGTTTGCAAGACATAAGGCATTAGAGAAAGCAATTCTTAAAAGTGCAGACTTACTAGACAAGCAACGGTATGGTGAAGTCGAGCGACTAATTAAGGACGCAAGTAGTATCGGACTTCCAAAGAGTTTCGGAACTAGTTACTATGCAGATCCATTCGATCGTTTAACTAAGTTAAAAAATCAAAATGGTGGCACTAGCACAGGATGGAAAAGCATTGACGATAAGTTATATGGCGGATTCAACAGAGGCGAACTTAATATCTTTGCAGGTGGATCCGGTGCAGGTAAGAGCTTGTTCTTACAGAACTTGGCATTGAATTGGAGTCAGCTTGGACTTAATGGCGTTTACTTTAGTCTTGAACTTAGTGAAGGCCTGTGTAGTATGCGTATGGACGCTATGCTTATGGGCATTGCTACAAAAGAAATTTATAAGAACTTAGAAGACGTAGACTTGCAGATCCGTATGAAAGGTAAGAAGGCAGGACAATTACAAATTGTTCAACTTACTGCAGGTGTAACTGTTAACGACTTAAAGAGTTGGTTAAAGGAATTTCAGATTCAGCATAACAAGAAGATTGACTTTGTTATTGTTGACTATTTAGACTTGATGATGCCAGCAAGTCAAAAGATCAGTGTTGCTGACTTGTTCATTAAAGATAAGTTAGTGTCGGAAGAATTGCGAGCTATGGCAGTTCAAGGGCAGTATTTGTTCTGCACAGCATCGCAGTTGAACCGTGGTGCCGTCGAAAGTGTTGAATTTGATCACAGTCACATCAGTGGTGGTTTAAGTAAGATTCAAACAGCTGACAACGTCATTGGTATCTTTAACAGTATAACAATGCGTGAACGTCAGCGTGTGCAGATTCAGTTTATGAAAACTCGTAGTAGTAGTGCAGTAGGCACTAAATTAGAATTAGAGTTTAACACAACTAGTTTGCGTATTACAGATTTGGATGAAGACGCACCAACTCCACCAAGTCATGCAGATGTCTTGCACGATAGATTAAAGAGACAAAGCCAACTAGATGGCACCAGTGGAAAACTTCCTAGTTCAGGATGGGAACGTGCCACCGGAACTCCTGCTTGGGAAAAGCCCCCACAAGGAGGAACTCATGCATGGGATAAGCCAATGGCAACTACAGCCGATAAAAAAGAGAGCCCTGCTATTCGCACAATGGACTCTCCTAATAGTAAGTTAGCTAGTATATTGAAAAAGGTTTAAACCTTTAACTGTCGCATTTCTGGTTGCTTAACTGGTTCTGCGGTTCCGGGGGCTCCTACTTCGGGAGCCTTTGTTGTTTTTGGACCGGCACCTGTAGGAAACGCACCTGCTTCAGAATCTTGTGATGTTGCGTCTTGAGCTAAATCAGTTTTAAGTCTTTGGAACAATGCATTATCTTCGGCAACATAACTTAGAACAGTTTCTAATAAATCCATAAGGGCTGTCATTTGTTGTAAATTCGGGCGACGGTTCATATATAAACTACGAACACCTGCTCTTAATGCATTATAGTGATCTTCTGCTACAGCATCTTTAATGGCGGCCAATCTTTGCATAGTTCTGGTAAAGCTAGCGTTATCAATCTCTTGCCCGCCTGCTGTTGCCTCCGGGTCATGATACCCTGTTTTGGCTTGGCTTTGAACAGCAGCCGCCTCTGTGCCGTCTGCTTCAGCAATATTGCGTAACTTATTCATTACGCCACTCATATCAAATCTTGTGCTTTGGAAAGTCATTTTTTACTCCACGTTAAGACTATTTATCCGGATAAATATCTAACAAGGAATTTATTGTGCGTAAACATACGAGATCGATTT
>JACCEC012225380.1_pt1 | contig 29951 bp, 21 predicted proteins | sample 7450121 | NCBI WGS metagenome assembly JACCEC01 (sample SAMN15323455, study PRJNA562643) | freshwater metagenome | isolation source: river surface water | place: USA:Blue River Watershed | collected 2017-08-18 | reverse complement strand
TATTTTACTGGAGTTAATTGGCGATCAAGAAACAATTTACTACGCGATGGATTTTCAAGATAAAAGAATTTTAGGTAATAAATTTGTTTCATCTCCACCATATAATAACTACTGGATCAAACTCTCAATCCCTGCTAGTATTCTGGAATATATAATTGATCATAGTTTTCATGATTCACTATTGGATTTTATTCTCTATTCTAATCGAGTTGATTTAAAAATTAATCAGGATAAACACTTTTCTATCAAAGCAAGGTTTGGACTATTAATTACAACTTTGCTATTTCTTTTTGATCGTCACTATATTGCTATAACTTAGCATAGTTAAGCAAAACTTTACGAAATACTTCATAATAAGTAACATAAATATAATACTGTTACTTATTATGAAGTATTTATGGAATTTAGCCTCCTGAACTTTTCAGAACTAAGACCTGAACTTTTCAGAACTAAGACCTGAGTTTTTCAGAACCACAAATAACTTTTCCTGTGATAGGATTTCCGCAAGACTGAAAAATACAGTCAAATTAAAAGTATTTACGGAGATTTAAAAGATATGTCCGCAGAAAATGCAAGTCAAATGATTAATGCTATTCAACAAGATGAAGCATTACGTACTCAAATAGAATCCGAAGCTTCTAGCTCTGAAGCAGCATTAAATTTAACTGTAAAGTTAGGTATAGAACAAGGATTAGACTTCACTGCTGAAGAATTTCGGAGTGAACTAGAAGCAAGAGGATTAAGTGTTAATACTGATGGACAACTAGAGAGTCTATCTGCAAGTCTAGGAGAAGAAGGTGAACTTTCAGAAGATACTCTGGAAGCTGTTGCTGGTGGATTTTATTATGGATCTGGTCGTAATTGTTCTCAGTGGTAAAAGCTGAAGGGTGATGGGTTGCGTTAATTCTAAAAAACACATTTACCCATCATTAATTTCCATCCTCATATTATTTTAGTAGGGGAGAGCATCCCAAAATAGTAAGGATTTTGAGTCATCTCGTGATATCTCCTTACAAAAATTGGACTCTCCCATTGTTTTCCTTCTAAAAAAAGTTAATGAAATTTAACACAGTTTAACGAATTTAATTATTTAGCTTTATTCAATGAGGAAAAGAAAATATGCTGCGAACAAGTAGTTATACAATCTATGTAGATTTACTTAATAAACCAGAGGAAGTCCTGCTTGTACATGGCTACTCTGGTGCTTTTGATAAAGTTAAACGACCCATAGCCTCCTATTTACGTTCTGTTCAATCCAAGCAACGCCCTAAACCTCTCTATGGAGAATGGATTTCTGAACCTCCTATAGAGTCAGATATTGTTGCCCCTTCTCCAGCAATGATTGAGTCACTGAAACGACGTGGTTACTTAACAGAAATGACGGAGGAAGAAGAAGAAAGATTTTTCGTTAAGATGGCAACGAAACTACATCAGCTTGAAAGTCTGTTGATGCCAGCCTATATTATTATGCCCACCTATAGCTGCAATTTGCGGTGTGCTTATTGTTTTCAAGATCATATGCGGACTAATCCCGCTTTTAAACATTTATTGCAAATCATGCAGCCAGAGATAGCTGATCGAATTTTTGCTGCTATGCCCCAAATTGAGGCAGGTCACGGAGTCCCAACAGATGCTAATATTCCTCGCGGCATCACCTTCTTTGGTGGCGAACCATTGCTAGAAGAAAACCACTCGATTATTGAATACATTATCAATAAGGCATTATCTCTTGGTGAAGCACATTTTAATGTCATTAGTAATGGAACTGAGTTACACGCTTATAAAGATTTGCTAGGTGCTGATAAAATTTCATCTGTGCAAATTACCCTTGACGGACCGGCACTGGAACACGATAAACGCCGCATCTATGCCGATGGCAGTGGTTCTTTTGATAAAATTTCTGATAACATCACAATGGCGTTGGATTTAGGCGTAGAGGTGAGTGTGCGGATGAATATTGACCGCAACAATATTCAACAATTGCCTCAATTGGCTGATGAAATTATGGCGAGGGGTTGGCATCATTATGAAAAATTTGCTACCTATACAGCGCCCATCCATGCCTCTAATGAAAACACAGATGTAAAAACAACTTTTAATTCCTGGCATTTGCAGAAGGCTTTACAAGAAATGCGCCGTGAATATCCGAATATGGAAGTTATTTTACCTCCTGATGATGGGATGCCAGACGCAATTAGACAGATATTCGCAGCATATAAAGATCCATCACAAAAGAAAAAATCTTTGCCGCCATTTCAAGCCAGTTTTTGTCAAGCACATAAAAAAATGTATGTTTTTGATCCCTTTGGTGATATCTATGCTTGTTGGGAGAAAACAGGAGATAAAAAAACACGCATTGGTCATCTCACTGAAAACAATGAAGTGGTTTTAAATGAGGAATTGAATCAAACTTGGCGGAATCGTACGGTTGTGACTAACCCTACCTGTCGTAAATGTAGTTATGCTCTTTATTGTGGGGGTGGTTGTGCAGTTTTGGCGATGAATCACACTGGTAATTTTCATAGTAACTATTGTGATGGTTTTGGTAATCGTTTCCGTGATAACGTAGCTAAGGCTTATCAAGATTATGTTTCTGATGCCAAACCCCTGGTGCAGCGAAATAGAACAGTCTCTATTTGCTAATAAAAATTGATTTAAGGAATGACAAATTTGCGTCCAGGCTGATTAGCTTGGACAGTTTTTTATACAGGTATAGGCAGCGATATGGTGTTTGAACATAAATTTCAAAATCGTTTGTTTTTTACTCCCATATATGGGTTTAAACTAAATTTATCAGAGAGTTATATTGCCGAACTGATTCAAGCAAGTCATCAGCTTTATCTCGAAAAGGGAATTTATGAAGAATATCGCAGCACTAGAGATGCTTTCCAAAGCGAAGATGATATTCATAATCATCCGCTATTTAAAGAATTTTTTGATGTAGTTTTGCAAGGATTTGGTGAAGTTGTCTGCAAAGATTATCAAATTGCGGTGGAAGACAGACCAAACTTATTTGTAAAAAAAGCTTGGATTAATGTTAACCCAACTGGGGGATACAATGTAATTCATAATCATCCTAATGCTTTTTTTAGCGGTGTTTATTATTTGCAAGCAGAGGAAAATTCAGGAGAAATTGTTTTTTTGAATCCCGTAGGAGAACAAGGTTTAACTATTCCACAGCAATTAATTAATAAAGGTAGTATGTATACTAGCGATCGCTATTTATATTCACCCAGAAAGGATCTACTGCTGTTATTTCCTGCTTATCTTAATCATTACGTTCATCCAAACCAATCATCACAGGAAAGAATTTGTATAGCTTTCAATATTGGCATCTAACCAAATAATTAATAAATTACGGTAAATATGATGTTACAAAATCCTCAACAAATCCAAAACATAGTTATTCTTGGAGGCGGTTCAGCAGGTTGGTTATCTGCCACATATTTGAATAAAATTTTGAATGGATCTAAAGGTAGCCCTTGTCAAATTACCTTAATAGAGTCTAGTGATATTGGTATTATTGGTGTTGGTGAAGCCACAATTCATACCTTTCCAGGCACGTTGAAATTATTAGGAATTTCCGAAAGTGAATGGATGGTTAAATGCAATGCTACCTTTAAAAATGCCATTAAATTTGTCAATTGGTCTGGTTTACCGGGAAAAGATGTGTATTGGCATCCATTAACTGATCTGTTGCAGACAAAAGATTTATCTATTCCTATTTTTCACTACTGGTTGCAAAGTAAATTGCAAGGAAATTCAGCACCAATGGATGCTAGTTGCTTTCCAGTAGTTGAATTATCTGAAGCTAAAAAATCACCCAAGTCTGTGAACAATCACAAGCTTAATACTCAAGCGGGTGACTATGGCTATCATTTAGATGCTGGCTTGTTAGCTACCTATCTCAAAGAGAAGGGGAAGTCCGAAGGTATTAGACAAATTGTGGATAACGTCTTAGATGTTAGTTTGGATGAAAATGGGTTTATTCACCATTTAGTTACAGAAAATCATGGTGAAGTGGGTGGAGATTTATTTATTGATTGTTCAGGTTTTAGCGGCAGACTCATTAATCAAGCACTGGAAGAACCTTTTATTTCTTATAGTGATTCCTTATTATGCGATCGCGCCGTAGCTTTACCAGTATTCTATGAAGGTGGAGATAAGTATAATGAAAACCGGGGTGGGATTAATCCTTATACTACCTCAACTGCTTTAAGTTCAGGCTGGGCATGGAATACCCCACTTGTAGAAAGAAGCGGCAATGGTTATGTTTATGCTAGTGCTTTTATTTCTCCCGAACAAGCAGAGATGGAATTAAGACAGCATTTACAAGAATATAGTACCTCCGCCAGACATCTCCAAATCAGGGTAGGTAAAACTCGTAATAGTTGGGTCAAAAATTGTGTCAGCATTGGTTTAAGTAGTGGATTTATCGAACCATTGGAGTCAACAGGAATCTATTTGATTGAGGCGGGCTTATATTATTTAGTCAAGAATTTTCCCAACCAGAAATTTGATCCTATACACAGAGACAATTACAATCTGATAATGCAGAGTTTGTATGAAGATATTCGTGATTTCATTGTTCTCCATTATTGCTTAACTCAAAGAGAAGATACCCCATTTTGGCAAGCTAATCAATATAATCTCAATATTCCTGATTCATTGCAGGAGAGATTGGAAAAATGGCGATTTATATGGCCTACTCACAATTTTTCAGGAGTCTCTGTACCATTATTTGGAGATTATTCTTATGTCTGTATTTTAGCAGGAATGGGGTATTTACCTCAGCAAGCTTTGCCAATTGTTGCATATCAGCAAGATTTATCTACACAGTTATTTGCTCAGTTAGAAAAGCATACTCAACATTTGAAAAACTCTTTACCCGATCATATTGATTATCTCAGAGATATTCATCAACGGGGTATTTTGACAAATCTTTTTATGAAAGGCGATAGTCTATAGAGAAAAATACAATATGGTTCTTCATTACCTATAGGATCTGACGGGGGGACGAAATCGGCTATATGAAATTTATTTTGCAGGACTACTTATCAATTGCTAGATAAATTATTTTTCCATTGGTAAAATATATTGACAACCATTCTTTAATAATGGGAAACCAAATTTTTTCAATTGTTAAATTTGGTAAGGAGAGAAATCTTTGTATTCTTTTTCTTCTACTCTCAAATTTAATTGGCAAAGGTATCCCATTCGCTAACCTTTCTACATTCACATTTTTAATTGACTGTAAGATGTTTACCAAAATTTGGAGAAACAAGTATTCTGCTGAACTTTTTTAACTGCTTCTGATAGAATAAAGGTATCATTATCGTTAGATAGGTCTTATTGACAATACTTGACCTATCTTTTTTTTACCATAAATCGTTACCTTCTTTACACTGTCTTGTTTTCAGCCTTGTTCGTCGCCCCGTCAGAGGTTACAGCAGTTTTCAGGTAAACAAACCACATTTTGATTTAGGTTTCGCCCCTGATGTGGTCTAAATATATCAAAACTGGTGTAACCTCCCGTTTCCTACTCTCCTGGTTAACTAATCCAACTGTCGAGCTACTAAACGGGCAAATAACCCATCCTCCTTAATCAATTCATCATAGGTTCCTACCTGCATAACCCGCCCTGCTTCCACCACATAAATTCGATCCGCATTGCGAATAGTACTGAGACGGTGGGCAACTACAATACGAGTGACATTCATCTGGTCTAAACTGGCAGTAACAATGGCTTGAGTTTGGTTATCAAGGGCGCTGGTTGCCTCATCCATCAACAAAATTCTGGGTTTTAAAACCAGAGAACGAGCAATTAAAAGCCGTTGTCTTTGTCCACCAGAAAGATTAGTACCACCCTCACTAACTACCGTGTGCATACCCATCGGCATATTTTTAATATCTGCGTCAAATCCTGCCATCCGAGCCGCTTCCCAAGCTTCATCTAGGGTGACCAAAGCCCCGGAGGCTATGGTTTCAAAAAGCGAGGCCGAAGAAATGCGGACATTTTGCAGCACTACCCCTAACTGTCGTCTCACCGCTTGCACATCTAGGCCAGCTAAATCCTGTCCATCATAATAAACAGTACCACTTAAAGGAGTCTCAAAACCCAGTAACAGACGGAATACTGTAGATTTACCACTACCACTTGGACCAACGATGGCAACAAATTCTCCTGGTTCAGCATGAATGCTGACATCATCCAGGGTCAACGGTCCATCTTCCCGATAACGGAAAGTGACGTGTTCTAAAGCAATACGCCCTGTTAACCTGCCGGGATCTGCCTTACTGGGATCACATTCTTGTTCTGATTGTAAAATTGGCCTAGCCCGTTCCCATAGAGGAATAATCTCTAAGATCTCACTCAAAGTATTACTCAAATCTGTAGCACCATTAATAAAAACAGTGAAAGCTGAATTAAAGGCCAGAAATGATCCTGCCGTCAGTCCACTAGCTGCTCTTTGTGAAGTTGCCAGTTGAATAAAGAAAATAGCAAACCAAAATACCAAAATAGAACTTATAGTCCCTAGAGCTTCATTAAAGACAGTGAGACTATTTTCCACCAGTTTTGAGCCTGATAATAATTTACTGCGTTGACTATATTTCTTTGCCCAAGCTGCAAAAGCCCTTTCTTCAGCGGCGGCTACTCGCAGTTTAGATACACCTTGAATGAGTTCTACCGTCAGTCCATTAATATCACCATCTAATGCTTCTTCCTTGCGTCTTTTAGAGACGATAATCCGGCTAGAAATTACGGTGACGATCATCACTAAAATCGCCAGAGATAATCCTACTAAAGCCAGTTGCCAGCTATAAACGAACATCAATATTAGGTTCAAAAGAGCAAATAAGCTGCTTAAAAGGGTGCGTTGGGTGGAACCACTCAGTTGTTCTCTGATTTGCCGTACTACCAATAAACGATTGACTAAATCCCCAGAGGAATATTCACGAAAAAAGGTTGGGCTTAATTTGAGGATGCGATCCCAAACTGCTGGTTGCAGAGAGGCATCAGCCGCACTTTCCACCCGTAACGTGAGAATTTGTTGCGCTAGTTGAAAAATGGCTTGTCCAAAAGCAGCGCCAAACAGAGCTAATCCTAGTTGTAATAATAAAGACAAATTGCTGTCAGGAATGGCATCATTAATCAAAATTGCTGTTGCTTGGGGAGTCACCATACCCAGAAGAGAAGCCAAAACCCCCAGGATGATGATGCCAATGATGCCTTTTTCATAACCCTTGATACCAAAAAGGAAAATTTCTAGGGCATTGCTCACAAATGGGGGTAGGGGACGGTAGAAAGAGTAAGCTTCGGGGCTGAGGTTAGCGCTGACTTCGGCATCTACAGGTTTACGGGTGAGGGTTTCCGGGTCAAAAATGATATAGCGATTCTTTTCATCTAGTAATAGAGCTACTGGCTGGTTATCTTTGGTATATCCTAATAAAACCCCGTGTTCTTCCTGCCACCAATTACTGGTGAGGATGACACGACGGGTGCGGCATTGGGAGGCACGGGCGATGACTTCGATGGGATCTTTGACGCGCTCAAAGTCTTCTGACTGGGCGGGAGGACGAATATCAATTCCCATGGCCTTACCCACTGCACCAGCAGCCATGAGTAAATGAGTATCTTGGGGGACAAACTCTTCCGTTTGTGGCTGTAATACGGAGGCAAGTTCCCCCATGGAACTTTCGATCATCCGCCGATTGATTTGTTGTCTTTCTTGGAATCGGCGAAATTCCGCTTCTATTTGCTCCTGCTGGATAATGTTGAAGTAGTAGAAAAAGAAAGCATGGAATTGGGAGATACTTGTCACCAGATGTTCTAAAGTTTCTGGTTCTGCGGTGGCGATTTTTCTCACTTCTACGGGATTTTCTGCTTCTAGCCAAGTTCCCGCTATCAGGGGTATGGGTGGAGATTTGCTGTCTAGTTTGAGTTCGGGTATACCACGCCAATGAGTTTTTCCCGTTTGGATCTGAATCCAGGCGATATTTCCAGAACTATGATCATTGCTAGATATCCGAGGTGGGATGAGGGCTTGCCCTTTGAGTAATGAGGTATAGGTTTGATCTGCCCAGATGGTGTTTTTGGGGGCTGTGGCTGGGGTTAACTGTTCATTTAACCATGTTCCCAAATGAGAGAGCCATCCTTCTAGCAGGGCGATCGCCTGTTGATCACCATCTTTAATTCCCTCCAGTAAATCCTCCCAGGTCAATTCCAGTAATTCTGTTTGTTCTAGGGCTACTGCTAAAATTCCTCGATACTCATTTTCTATTGTAGTTGGTGCTAAGGCAGCACCAAACAAACTTTCCCCAGTGCCAATATTAAATAAAAATCGCCGATTACCTTTGATTTGGTCATTCTCAACTAAGATGCAATTGCAAACCAAAGAACCAGATTTTACTAACCATATCTTCCCAGGATTATCTAGGAGCAAGGGTTCATTCCCTTTTATAATACGCTCTGTTTGAATGATAGTCATAGTAATTTACCAAGTGTAGGAGGCACAGATCCAAAGGCTTAAATTTACTGCCCTTTGAATATTAGGCAGTCTTTTCTTGAGTACCAATTAATCGAGTATAGAATCCAGGCTTGGTGCGTAACTGATCGTGTGTACCTCTCTGTACGACTTTCCCACGAGCTAAAACGATAATTTCATCGCAATCACGAATTGTACTTAAACGGTGAGCAACAACAACGCAAGAACAACCTCGTCGCCGCAGATTTCTATCAATAATTAATTCCGTTTCTGCATCTAGGGCGCTTGTGGCTTCATCCAGTACCAATACAGAAGGATTTCTGACTAAAGCCCTAGCAATTTCTAACCTTTGGCGCTGTCCACCACTTAAATTCATGCCACCTTCTGTCAGTTGGCTATTATAGCCCCCTGGCATATTTAAGATCAGATCGTGGATAGCAGCATCTTCACAGGCTCTAATGATGTCTTCATCGGGTACAGTGGGATCCCACAAAGTCAGATTTTCTCGGACACTACCTGCAAATAGAAAGATTTCTTGCTCTACCATAGCTAGGGAATTAGCCAAAACTGGGCGGGGAATCTCTTCTCTAGGAATACCATCTAAGAGAATGTTTCCTGACCAAGATTGATATAGTCCTGTCAACAATTTGGCTACCGTAGATTTACCCGAACCGCTACCACCTACTAAAGCCACTCTTTGACCTGGTTTCAAGGTGAAACTTAAATCTTTAATCAAGGGGTCATCTAAGCGACTGTAACCAAAGGAAAGATTTTCTAACTGAATGTATCCTTGCAATTTAAAGGAATCTTGGTTGTAGGTAGTCCATTGCGGATTGGTTGTTTCTACTTGTCTTTCTGCTTCTGGATCAATGGGATTTTCTAATACGTCATCGAGACGATTTAAGTCTGCTTCCAAATCTTGTAGGGTACTACCAAAATTTACTAGGTCATTTACGGGATTGAGAAATTCCTGGGTTAATGCTTGATAGGCAACCAGAGCACCAATACTCAAAGTTCCCTGCATGACTCGTAACCCACCCACGACTAAAATTGAAGTCACTGCTAGGGAAGTTAAAACTGTTGGTAATGTTCCTAGTAATCGAGTTGGTAATCCTAATTCCTGTTGGGCATTGACAGTTTTAGTATAATATCCTACAAATTTGGCAAATAAGTCTCCTTCTAAGCCGCTAGCCTTAACAGTTTCGATACTTTGAATGCCACTAATAGCTACCCCTGCGACCTTTCCTGTTTCTTGAGAGAGACGAATATTGGCATCAACTCGATTACGGGAAAGGGACTGCAAGGCTACAAAATTAGCCCCGGCAAAGAGAATGGCTATTAGAGTTAATAGGGGATCATACAAAAACATAATTAAGGCATAAAAAACCATCATCATGGAGTCAATGACGGTGGTTGCCAAACGCCCGGAGAGGATTTCTGCTACCTGATTGTTGAGTTGGGCGCGACTGCTGATTTCACCAGCAAACCGTTGGGCATAAAATCCTATTGGTAAGCGAATAGTATGCCAAAGAAATTGCCCAGACATGGATACTGACAGTTTTACTAATAACTTGCGTAAATAGGTCAGCCTTAACCGAGCTAATAAACCTCGCATTAGAGCTACAATCACCATTCCTAATAGCATGGGACGCAGCCATTCAGTGCGATTTTCCACTAAAATTTCATCCACAAACACCTGCATAAATGCTGGAACTGCCAATTTAGGAATTGTCAACATCAATCCAGCAATTAGGCAAAATATCAATGCTTGACGGGAACTTGCCAAACGTGAGGTCATGGCATTAATAATGCCCTTTTTTTTCCCTCCCTTTTCAAAGTCTGGCCCCGGTTCTGCTACCAAAACCACACCTGTAAAAGCTTGGTCAAATTCATCGAAGGTAATCTTTCTCGGACCTGTTCCTGGGTCATTCAGATAGACTGTTTTCCCAGCAAATCCTTCCAGTACCACAAAGTGGTTAAAGTTCCAAAAAACTATGAAAGGAGGTTTAATTTGTTGCACATCCTCCAAGGATTTTTTAAATCCTTTGGCGTTTAAACCATATAGTCTCGCTGCTTTGAGAACGTTAGAGGCTTTACTACCATCTCTGGATACCCCACATTCCCGGCGCAATTCTGTTAGGGGGACTATACGACCATAATAGCCCAAGATAATACCTAGTGCGGCAGCCCCACATTCTACGGACTCCATTTGTAACATTGTAGGAGTTCGCGCACGACCGTGTTCTTTTTGGGGGAGAAATTTGGCAATCAGTCCTTTAGACATAATTTCCTCATAAATCTCTGTAATTAATTTAGTAACTTGTAATTGGTAATTGGTGATTGGAATAGGATTTACAAAAATAATCCAAAATCCAAAACTTCTCCCTTGTGTCTTTTACCTAATAAATCCCTGTCATTGATTTGAAGATAGGTATGACATAAGCTATGGGTGCAATTTCTCCTACTTTCACCCGCACTTGTACAGTAGTACCGGACGAAAGTTGAATATCTGGACCTTGGGAAGAAGACCATTGATAGCCACTTTTGGTATCACCAGGTTTTAATTCAGCAAAGACTTGGATAGGAGACCTAGAACCGCCCCCTCCCGCACTTTCAGCTAAACTTTCAGCCAGATTTTGATTACCGATGATGGTTGACATATCTTGAACTGTGACCGGGAAAGATGTCACGTTTTGCACATTACCGAGAATGCCACCAAATCGTTCTCGTTTAACTAGACTGGGGGTAACTTGTACTTCCATTCCGGGTTTGATTTGTTTGCCATCTTTATCGGCAAAATAAATGACGCTCATGAGTTTAGCATCTGTACCTTGGGCGTTAACTGCACCTAAACGAGATCCACTGGATACTATCTGTCCTGGTACTACTGATAGTTCTATGACCTTGCCATTATAATCACTGACGATTTGGCTTTTTAATTGTATTTCTCGTTCTAGTTGGGCGATTCTTCTTCTCACATCTTGAATATTATTGGTTCTATTAATTTGGGCTTCTAATTCTTCCTGCTCTAATTTAGCTAACTGACTGTTAACATCTTGAAGTTTGGTTTTTATTTCATCCAGGGTATTTAGACTTTGCCGATATTGTCTTTCTGTATCAACTTCTTGGACTTGAATTTCTTGGAGTTTACTAACAAGTTCGTTTGTCTGGTTTTGACTGTCTAAATATTGTCTTTCTGTGTTGACTTGTTCTAAGTCTAATTGTTTTTGTTGGGCTTCAAGGTCAGAGAGTTGGGCAAGACTGTCGAAGTATTCTCTTTGCGCGCTTAACATGACATCGGCACTGACTATTTTTTGTGCATATAATTTGCGCCGCGCTTCTAGTTGTTCTTGTAGTTGCGGTAGTAGTTTACGAATTTGTTCAATCCGCTCATTGAGACCTGTTCTTTTTTTTGTAATAGAATCTATGCTTCTTTGCCGGAAACTTGGTAAAACCTTTTCGTCATTAGTTAGTCTTTTTTGAATGGATATCCGATTTTGTGTGAGTAATTTGAGATTTTTTTGGCGTAGTGTGGGCATGATAGATTCTCGATCTAAACTCTCTTTGAGGTTAGTTTGCTGTTTAGCGAGATTTGCTCTTTCTGAGCTGAGTCGTTTTTTTAATAAGGATTTGCTATTTTGAGCTTGGGCTAAAAATTCTGCCAGTTTTTTCCGTTCTTGTTGAAGTTGTTGCTCTAAGGAAGGTTGACTAATAATACCAATCACATCTCCTTTTTTGATGTTATCTCCGGATTTAATTTTGAGTTTTACTACTGTGCCATCACTGGGGGCTTGGATTTGAACTACTCCACGGGGATAGAGTAATACTCCTTGTCCTGAAACTGTGATTGGTAGGCGACCAACAACGCTCCAAATGGCAGTTATACTTACTAAAGATCCCAAGCCAGCTAAAGGTAGCCAGGCTCTAGGATCTACTACATTCATCAGTTGGTCTAGGCGTTCTGGTGAAGATAACCGTTCTAGTGCTTCTTCACGAAATAGTTTTTTTGATGAGTCTGACATAATAACTTCAGTTACCTGTTATTGATGTAATTCGTAAAAACTAACTAACTTTTAATCGTTTGAGCATCCAGTCAAATCTTGCACCTCCAAGGGTGATGTTATCCATAACATCAAGATCAATTTCATCTTCATATTTTGTGGATATGTCGAGACTTTGCCCCATTTGATAGCGACTGCGCCCATATCCTAAACGGCTGATCAGTCCTTGCCATCTTCCTGAAAGCAGCATGGCAACAACACGGTAAAAACGGGTCGCAGTGCCAATATCTTGTTGTAGTTTCACCAAAAGTTGTGGAGCAGAAATTCGCAGTAAGATAGAATTTTCTAGGGTTTTTAAGGTATAGGTGGAAACGGGATTATCTAAGGTGATGCCTTCTTGGAGAATTTCTCCTTGGTGGAGGCGCATGATTTCTCTTTCGAGGGATTGGTCTGTGGAGTCATTGTCCTCTAAAGCACCAAACAGGCTCAAAAGCCTGTTGGATTGTTGTTCTTTGACTAAGACTACTATGCTGCCTTGAAGGATAATATAAATGTTTTCGATTTGTTCGCCATTGCGAATAAGAACTTTTTCGGCGGATATTTGCTCTAATCTGCCAACACCAAGCAGCCAATCAACGTCGCTATCACTGAGTTCACCAAAAATGAGTGGTACATCCTGTAGGGGTGGAATTTGACCTTTTTGATGTTTCAAAAAGTGTTGGATAAGTCGCCCAAATCTATCTGAGAGTAAGACGGCAATGCCTCGATAAAATCGGGACGCAAAAGCCCAGTCTTCTTGTAGTTGATCTTGAAGTAGTTCATAGGGAATGGCCAGTAAAGATGTGTTTTTTGTGGCTTTGACTGTCATCGCGGCTGGGGTGAGTTCGACAGTGGGCATTTTACCTATGACTTCTCCTGGGGAAAAGCGGGCGATTTCTTGTTCTAAATCTTGATCTTCTTCTAAGGTGGCAAAAATGTTCCCTAGTCTACCGCCTTGGTTTTGACTAATGCTGGCTGTCAGTTCGCCACTAATGAGAAGGTAGAAAAAATCGGGTGATCGCATTTGTTCAATTAATACGTCTCCTGAACTAATGTTTTCCTGGTTGCCGTTTTTTTTGAGCCATTGGATATCACTATTACTTAGCTGTTTGAGAAAATTATCTATCATAATTTCACCTGTTTTTTTGGAAATTTCTCAACTGGTTTTTCTCATTTTTTTTGTTTTTCATGAGAATTAATCATCTGTTGTTCATACTTTTCTACGGCTATTTCTAGCAGATTTACCCCCTGTGCTGATGCTAACTCTTCTAATCTGAGCGTTGTTAGAGCTATTAATATCGCTGTTTCTTTTACCTGTGTTCTTTGCTTTTGATCAATTTTTTGATCAAACTTTTCGAGATTTTCGGATGCTATTTTGACTAGCTTTTGTAAAATTTTAAATGCTCCTTCTGATAGTTCTGGTTGGCCTCGATAATTTTCTAATCTGCCCCCTTGACGATAGCCAGGAAAACCTTCTAAACCGACAAAATGTAAAAACCAGTCGGCTCGATAATTACCCATGGCTTTGACTATACCCCGATAATCTGCTATTAATTCATCGAGGATGTTATTTCGCATTGAGCCAAACCAACGCTGGGTAACATAATGGGTGCATTCATGTTCTAAACGGATTTTAAAAGATAGTTCTAGCCATTTCTGTGCCTCTAGACCTAATTGATTGGCGCTAACATGACTATATACCCCTTGGCTAAGTATGATAAACCGATCTCGATACAGTTCTGGATGCTGAGTTAATCTTTGAAATTCTGATGCCCAAGCTCCTTGATGATCTTGATTTTCTGCCAGCCATTTTTCTTTATATTGACGAACTCGATGCCAGTTGTTATATCCTTGGACTATACAAGCTCCCATGGTATCTGGAATCGGATAGGGTTCGTTTCTTTTTGTTAATGCCTGGACTAAGGTAATAAAATCTTGTCGGTTAGGGATCACTAATACAGGAATTCCACCAGCTAGGGTTTGATAAATATACAGTTGCAGTTGTTCTGGTTGTTGTAATATCAAGCCTGTGGCACTTTTGATGTTTTGGGTAGGTTGCCCTTTCCTTGTGGCAGCACGATAGTCGGCTGTTTCACTGATGCCGGCGATGATGGGAAATTGTAACTGTACTAGGTGAGTTTGCAACGTTACATAAGTCCCAAGGGTTGCAGCATCTTGAGCATATTGCTCCCAGGTAGCAAGATAGGGTTCTGGCTGCGGGTGGTGCGGTTTTTCTAGCATGGGAGGAGAGAAGATATTCTCATTGTAAGTCAGTAATTCTTCGATTTCTGACTCTGTTGCTCCGTGATCTACTAAAGTATTAACACAGACCTGTAAAGATTTCATTGCTACACTGGAAGCGACTAAAGGTATATTATAGGACTATTTTGATCTAGAACAATGGAAAAGAATGTTAAACTGTTAGTGAAAATTGGATAATTGGGATCAAGATTAACAGGACGAAGGACTCAGGCTGAATATAATTTCGGTTCTGGTATCAGGTTTTGACATTCATTTTCACGACAGGTCTAATTGATTTTATTTGTCTTTTAAAATGTCAGGCAACCATAATAGGATGAGTATTACTAAGCAAACTACTACTAAGCCAATACTATATTTGGTTGCCTCTCCTACATCAAAGGATTGTTGTATAAGATAGGATGTTATTAACATAAAAAACAGGGGTTGCATATTACTGAGAAATCAGGTTGCAATGGCTGAAAGTTAAAGCTGAGTCTGAATGGTTGTTAATTTGGTTGTATATGGATGAGATATTGCTCATTCCCTTTTTTAATAGAATACCAGAAATGGTGAACGGCGTAATGAAACTTTACATTACGCCTAATTGAGATCATGGGTAAATTGATTTTTTGTTCAGGATTCCCAGGTGTTGTCGAGACTATTTGAGTCTGCTCATAGCGATGGCACAAAGCGATCAATTATGGTTTTTCGGTGGGTTCTGGTTCTAGGACACTGATGGGTTGTTTGCCTATAGTCTCTAATTCTACGGATTTGAATAGGTTTAACCAATCATTGGATAAGCTTAAATCCTGGGGATTGGCGGCACGTAAATCAGCTAGGGTTTTGAGGGTGTCGTTCCAATAGCCATTCTCAGCATAAATAGCGATTCGATCTCTGGGTTTTGTTGTTGTCTGTAGCTGTTGGCTAACTTCTTTACTGGCGGCTACTCTTTTTATTAAACCTCTAGTGGTCATGTCCCCACTGCGATCGCCATGAATGGGATCACAGATGAGCGAAAACTGCCAAATATATTTTTTACCAATTTCTAAGCCAGGAAAATCTGGCTCTATAGTATAATATACTACACCTTTATTGCTGGTCAAGCGTAATTTTTTGGTGAAGAGTATCTGCTTTGCTGTTTCATCTTGAAGAATAAATTCTCCTTGATTTGTGGATGTTTCTGGTATGCTGATAAAAAATGCGGGGCGATCGCTTAAAGTAAATTCAATCGGTACTTCTGTTTCTGGCATTGTCACAGGTTTTGGTGGTAAAACTGCTTGTATATTTTCTGTACCACAAGCTCCTCTAGCTGCCCCAGCTTCTAAATTTCCAGAAGGTCTAATGCCCGGAACCTTAAATTTTAATATAGAACCGCGACGCTGTACGAATTTTTGTGTTTTTCCCTGACCTGGGGATGAAACCTGCGTATTTACATTTTGGGCTGTAGCAACTAGACTGGGAAATATCATCTGTGTATATACAGTTAAGCTGAGTGCGATTAAGGGTAAGGATTTTCTTAGCATAATTTTTGACAAAAAATAAATAGGTGTTCGCAGACAACAGAGAAATGTTAAATTAAACAATCTCTAGAAATGGTTTTGTATTTAATCGTTAGTGCTTTTCCTATGTGTAGGCAATTAATTCAGCATGAACATGAGCAGATTATAAATTCAAAAATCAAACTGGATGAGTATACAGCCAAATTTATTACAAATTGTTAAAGTTTACTAAAGCACAATGTACAATATAGAATAGGCATTAACCTAAAATATAGACACTGGGGACAATGGCAAATCTACGGATATTTTAGCAATGAAACAGGATTGTGTATAAACTATTTGAGTGTTTTCATAAAACTCTTCTATAAATATACAAAATAAGACTCATCTCTAGTTCATATCAGAGGAGGTAGCAAGCAAATGGTAGGTTTAGAATCACAAGGGCGTAGTTTATCAGCAAGTATCTGGAATCTAGCTAGTAGTGTAGTGCTTTCCAGTTTGGTGATGACAGGATTGATGATAGGATTGAGATCCCAGGGAAAAATGGAGGGGTTGGAACTAGGTGCGTTTGATTATATGATGCGATCGCGTCCAGATGCAGGTCCAGATAAGCGATTTCTAATTGTGGGAATTACTGATGTAGATATTCAGCAGCGCAAAGAGTACCCTATTGAAGATGGAACTTTGGCCACTTTACTGGCCAAATTAGAGGCACATCAGCCACGGGTAATTGGTATAGATATTTTAAGAGATGTTAAACAAGGATCTTATCAAGGTCGTCAACAGTTATTAAAGTTATTATCTCAGAGCGATCGCATTGTTGCCACCTGCGAAATTAGCAAGGCTGAATCTCCGGGAATACCCGCACCTCCTGGTATTACAGAAGACAGAGTTGGGGTGGCGGATTTTCCTGTAGATGCTGGAGGTACTGTTAGACAAGGTATGTTAATTACTACCCCTCAAGCCTCGAAACTACCGAACCCAGTCCAGCATATTTGTAATTATGTAAGTCCGGAAAATCAATTGCCGTCCCTGAGCTTTCAAATGGTAGTTCGCTACTTAGGGGCGATGCAAATTGAACCACAACTATCACCATCGGGATTACAACTTGGTTATACCCAAATTAAACGTTTAGAAGCAGATGCGGGGGGATATCATAAAGCAGACACGAGAGATTTTCGGATTTTACTTAACTATCGTTCTGGTAAAAATGCAGTCAAACAAGTATCATTAGGCGATGTTCTGGATAATAAAGTTGATCCAACATTAATCAAAGATAAAATTGTCATGATTGGCTACACAGCCGCCATTGTTAAAGATACTTTTTATACCCCATACAGTGCGGGAGTAGTAGATGGACAGAAAATGCCCGGGGTAGTAGTTCATGCCCAAAATGCCAGTCAAATATTAAGTGCTGTGTTAGATAATCGTCCCTTATTTTGGTATTGGCAAAAATGGCAAGAAGGATTGTGGATTTTTGCCTGGGCGATCATCGGGGGAATATTAGCGGGCAAAATTCACCGACCCTGGGTATTAATCCTCAGTGTCGCATTGGTAACTGTTTTATTAGTTGGTTCTACTTATCTGGTCTTTATTTCATCCGGTTGGATACCTGTAGTACCACCAATAATGGTATTTTTAGGTACTGGTACTAGTATTGTCTTAATAGATAGATATGCGGCAACTATTGTTAAAAATGTTAAGGGCTTATTAAGTATCAAAATTGATATTGATGAGAGCAAAAAAGAAGAAGAAGTTAGTGCCATCATCCAAAGTGATTTCTTCCTGGATTTAGAGCAAAAAGCCCAGAAAATCCGTAATTTAGACATAAAAGAAGATGAAGAGTCAGAAAATCCCCAAATCATACCACCTGCGCCTATTTCCACAGAAAGTGATGTTTCTGCCACACCGCGAACTCGGCGACTGGATATCCTAGACAATTTAGAACAGGAGGGTGATATTCATGATCAAGCTGATAGCCTAATTTCTGAACCAATGATTACAACCACAGATAATGAAGATGAAGGTGAAATAGACTATTTACAACGATTACAACAGCGGAGCAAGAAAATAAGAAAAGATAATAATTAAGACCTGTTTAATAAATCTAGAATATTGCAGTTGTCTAGGCATACTCAGTATCGGGATTTAATGAAGTAGGAAAGCACTAATCACAGAAAAAAGAGTAATTCTAAATGAAAAAGATGTTTTAAAATGTAACCTATATTTGATTTTTCTTACTTTTAGCTGAACAAAATGTCAAAAATTATTTCCATTCATTCTTATCGGGGTGGCACTGGTAAATCTAATACTACCGCCAATCTTGCTGCTCTAGTTGCCCGTGAAGGATATCGTGTAGGAATTATAGATACCGATCTTCCTTCCCCTGGGATTCACATTCTTTTTAATATCAATGACAGGCAGGTGAACCATACCCTCAATGATTTTTTATGGGGAAAAAGCAGAATGATGGATGCAGCCTGTGATGTCAGTCATATACTTGAAGGCCAAGGAACAGCAAATAGCAAGATTTATTTAGTCCCTGCCAGTGTCAAAATCAATGATATTTCCCGGATATTAAGAGAAGGTTTTGATCCAGAATTATTATTTGAAGGATACCAACAGCTAATTAAGGATTTAAAACTAGATTATCTATTCATTGATACCCATCCTGGTTTGAGTGAAGAAACTTTACTTTCTTTAACAGTTTCTAATATTGTACTGTTAATTTTGCGTCCGGATCAACAGGATTTTCAGGGAACAGCAGTGACAGTAGATGTAGCGCGAAGACTGAAAGTACCTAATCTATTTCTCATTGTAAATAAAGCCTTACCTGAATATGACTTTGAGCGCATGGGTCAACAGGTCAAAGCTACCTACAATCTGCCAGTTTTGGGCATTCTACCTGACTCCCATGATATGTTAAGGTTGGCAAGTCAGGGTATTTTTACAATTAAGTTCAACAATCATCCTATCAGTGGAGTTTTACAAAAAATAGCTAAACAAATTACCAGTAATGCGGTTGTAATTTAGATTGTTTTGAACTGAAAAATTAAGCTGTTGTGCATTTAATTTGTATAAATGAGATAGGCAAAACTTGTACTGAGCGGTTAGTGAGCGCAGTCGAACTATCTCGAAGTATGCCTGTGCTACCAGAGTTCAGAAATTTATGATTATACAATTTAGCTGCATAACAGCTTACCAAGTAATATCATGACATAGCTGGAGGGATATTTTCCCTCCTTTCCTCACTAATCAAATTATTTTCAAAAATCTCCATCAATGCTGGTAATTTATAGCTAAATATCTATTTTTTCCGTTGATTTAAAGTTAAAGTTACATCATTTTTGAGGAGCAACTGTGTCTTATTTAATATAAGATCCTGAAACTCTCAATGAGAGAATTCCATATCCAACTTCCGTAAAACTAGGTTGAGTCCACCGACCAAATAATCTGGCAATTCCCCCTTTCATGAGAAGTGTAAGAATACTGACTTCATCTGAATCTTCTACCATAGCAGAGTCAAAAATATGATAGAGGTCAAATTGTGGAAAATGTTTGCTGATATGAGATGCAGCAATATATCCGGTTGTGCCTCCACCAATGACGGCGATTTTCATGATTTTTTATGCTCCAAAAATTAATTAGGTTATTGATGAATGGATCTAAATATTCTTATGATGTTTGGTATCGCCCAGGAGCGAGAATATTGTTTGGGTCTAGTTCCTGTTTGATATTTTTGAGTAACTGATTATAATTATCATCTGAAGTAGATAGACAACTCATGGATTGAATACCTAAACGATAGGGAATATATCCTGATCTCATGAGAAATTCTAAAAGTTGATTATGACATTCCATTGCTTTTTGATCTTGGTCTAATTCTAAGCGATCATACATGATAGCGATAAACATTTTTATGCTTCTGCTAGTTGAGCAATTGATGGCAATATTTGGCTCAAATCCAGAGAATTTAATGATTGATTCAATGGTTTTTAATGCTGTGACAATTTGTTGTCCGTCAAATGGAAATAAGGGACAAAGCCAAATAACTCCACAAGCATCTCTATCAGGGTCTATATGACTGGGAACTTTGATTTTTTTCCGCCAATAGGTGCTTTTAGTATTAATATCACTGGGAATGCCCAAAGTTAAATTAAATGGCTTGTTATGCTCCTGATCTGTAAAAACTATTTGGGCTATATCTTCTGGTAATGCCACCTCAATAATTTTTTGCAGGGATATTGCTTGTTCTTGACTGGTGCAGTATAAATCTCCAGTAGCAACCCAAGGTTCTACACCTTTTAATTCTTGGAGAGAAAGTGGTGTTTTTCCACCCAAAATCTGCCAGGGATATCGCCCTTCTCTAGCTAAGACTTTGTAACAATTCCAAAAATTAAAACAGTTTTCTTGGATTACGCCTTGCAACATTAATTGTTGAATAATATCAATAACTTTTTCTAAAGAATTATGATCTTTAATTAAACAACTAAAAGACTGATAATATTTGGGTATTGGTGTTAACCAAACTGTCATTTGGGTAACGATGCCTAAGTTAGATTGGGTAAATATCCCATCTAAGGAAGGACCTACTCCCCAAGGACTTAAAGATGTGGTTTTGGCATGGGCAAATCTGCCAAATCCGGTATGAATAACTTCTCCTGTAGGTAAAACTACTTCAAAACCGCAAATGGACTTAACGCGATCGCCATTAGGACCAATACCATCTCCTCTTTCTAAAGCATTGCCGATTAAACTAGCATAGGGAGATCCGCCAATTACTGATAAAAATAACTTGGATTTAATATCACGCAAATATTCATAAACTTGTTGGAAAGTAACCCCTGGTTCTACGGTGATATAAGCTAATTTTTCGTTATAATCAATTATCTGATTTAGTCTGCCCAAATCGATGAGTACACAGTTATCTGCAACTGGAACTCTTGAACCTAAGCCCCAATTTTTGCCGCAACTAATAGGATAAATAGGTGTTTGATATTGATTAGCAATTCTCACACATTGTTGAACTTCTGTGCAATCGCCTGGGCGAATAATTGCCAGTATGCGCTGTTCAGTGGCAAATGTTCCTGTTTGCACAGCAGTAAGATTGGATTCTTCTGTTAAAACATTTTCCGGACTGAGGATTTCTTGCCAAGCTTTGAGTACATCCATCAAATTTTTACTCTTCCTTCTTTTGGATCAGGGATAATTCATGAATTATCCCTGCTTTTATAATAATTATATAAGTCCTGAATAACTACCAGCCGCAAAGATTAATTCTGACGTTATCTGTCCATTTTCCGTCCCAAAAAGAACCTCCAGCTATAGTTTCTGCATATCCACTAACACTTTCTAGCTTTTGTTGTAAAACAGCATCAGTGGTAGCGGATTGAAATATATGTTCAACAGATCCTTTAAAGATTATACCCTAATTCAGCAATGCCTTATTTTCCAGATCCCCTGGTCTTAATCTACTGCACCTAAAAATTTTAAAGCTTCTCGTTGTACATCTGTTAAACCTTTTGCGCCTTGAATACACATTCCTTCGTAGGGTCGTTTAGTTCTCAAAAACTGTAGACATTTCCCTGTTGGTATATCCCAGAGTTGAATAGTTTCATCTTGACCTCCACTGGCTAACATCTTTCCATCAGGACTAAAGGCCACTGACCAAACCCAGCTTTGATGAGCTTGAATTGTTTTCTGACATTTACCTGTGTTTATATTCCACAATTTTACGGTCTGGTCGCAACTACCACTGGCTAAAATTTCTCCATTGGGACTAAAAGCTACTGACTGCACCCAACTGAGGTGTCCCCGTAAGGTTTTGAGACATTGACCTGTGGTGACATCCCAAAGACGAATAGTACAGTCGCAACTGGCGCTGGCTAAAAGTTTGCCGTCGGGACTAAAATAGAGGCCTTGTACCCAGCTAGTGTGACCTATCAGGGTGTTGATACATTTACCGGTGTGAATATCCCATAGTTTAATGGTTTTGTCTTCAGAAGCGCTGGCTAGGGTGAGTCCGTCGGGACTAAATTGGACAGACCATAACCAACCTTCGTGTCCTTCCAGAGTTTTGAGACAGTTACCTGTAATGATGTCCCATAGTTTTACGGTGTAGTCACCGCCGCAACTAGCAATAATTAAGCCATCGGGACTAAAGACAACTGAACCTATCCAACGAGTATGACCTTGTAAGGTTTTGAGACATTGACCTGTATTTATGTCCCACAGCTTGACAGTATAATCGCTGCTGCCACTGGCAAGATGTTTACCATCGGGACTAAAAGCGACGGAACATACCCAACCACGATGTCCTTCTAAGACGATGGATGTGGGAGGAGTTGTTGGAAAATGAGTCTTTTCTAGATGCCATAGTCGGATAGTTTTATCTTCACTACCACTGGCTAGGGTTTTACCATCGGGACTGAAGGCTACAGATTGTATCCAACTGCCGTAACCTTGCCATATATCTATACAACTACCTGTGCTAACTTCCCACAGTTGTACGGAACGATCTTCTCCAGCAGTGGCTAAGATGAGGCCGTCGGGACTAAAGGCTACGGAGGTTAAAAGACTGTTATGGCCATGTAGGCTTTTGAGGCATTGTCCGTCTATTGTACTCCAAAGTCTGACCGTGCGATCGCCACTACCACTAGCTATCAATTTACCATCGGGACTGAAGGCCACTGAGCGTAATCTTTGGGTATGTCCTGTTAATGTTCTCAAACATTTGCCAGTGCTGGTTTCCCAGATTTTTAGGGTGCGATCGCCACTACCACTGGCTATTAATGTACCATCGGGACTAAAGGCCACTGAACGTACCCAGCGTTCATGTTCTGATAATGTTTGCCAACATTGACCTGTATTGACATTCCAAAGTTTAATAGTTTTATCTTCACTCCCACTAGCAATGATTTGTCCGTCGGGAGAAAAAGCCACAGACCAAACATAGTTTTTATGTCCTGACAATACTTGCAGACATTCACCAGTATGACTATCCCAAATTCTGATAGTGGCATCACTAGCACCACTAGCAATAAGTTGGCCATTGGGACTAAAGCAAATGGAACGGACTCGCTGCTGATGTCCAGTGAGAGTTTTTAAGCAACTGCCATTCCAGATATCCCATAATTTAACTGTGTGGTCACTGCTAGCACTGCAAATCATTTTGCCATCGGGACTAAAGGCGATCGCGTGTATCCAGCCGGCGTGTCCTTTACAGTTTAGTATGGGTTGTCCGTCGGCAACTTGCCAGAGGTAAATTTCGCCGTTCACATCTCCTGTGGCCAGTAATTTGCCATCAGGACTAAAGGCAACTGAAAGAATGCTGGTTAACTGTTTAGCAAATGCTGAATGGCTCAGATCCGCACCACTAAAATTGACATTTTGCAAGTTAGTATGTTGTAAACAAGCCGACCAGATAGTTAAATTTGATAAGTTGTATGCCGATAGTTCAACCTGTAAGTGACACAATAGATTAATCATATTTCCTGCCGCATAACCGGAGGCTAATAATGGATTTGTGCGGATACTTTCGATTATGCTTTTGAATTTTAACTCAATCTTTTCTTTGGTTTGATAATTGCTTAATAGTTTCTCCAACAAAGGTTTAATAATCTGTTGAATTTGTCCTTGTTTTATATATTCTTTAGCTTTGGACTTCAACAGAGGATATTGGTTGAGCAATAATAATTCTTCGCTATCAATTTCGGCAATAATTTCCCTAATTAATTTCTTAGATAAATATTCTCTAACCACAGGTTGTAAAAAGAATTTTTTATTTTTTTTCTCTAATAAAGACCGATGCAAAAGTGATTGAATAGTCTCAATCATAATTTCCGGTGCTGTGACAAAAATTCCTAATAAATCACTCTCACCTATTGGTTCTTGCTCTAGAATTAACCAGTATAAAAAGCTTTTTTCTGAATCAGGCAACCGTTGAAATTGCTGTTCTAAAACTTCATTTATTTCTCCAAAAATCAAGGACTTATTACCAATTAATTCAGAAATATTGCCATTAAATAAGTCCCAAGCCATCCCAGAAACAATTTTTAAAGCTAAAGGATTACCACCATAGTTTTCAATCAATAATTGATAAGATATTTCTGAATCTAAAAAACATTTTTTTAGTTCTAGTATTTTCTTCCCAGTTTGTAAATTTAATCCTTCTAGTTTTAGGGAGCGTACAGGTAAAGTTTCTCCTTTCATTAAGGCTATTTCTCTGGGCTTTTCTCTGGTAGTCAAAATTATGCAACTATTATGATTGCATTCTCCTATCCGTTGAAAAAATTTTTTATAGTCCTCATAGCCTTCTTGATATTGTCCCGCTAAGACACCACTTTTTAAAAGTGTTTCTCCATTATCTAGGATTAACAAACATCTTTTTTTTCGCAAAATCTGCATTAAATAAGACATTTGTTCTTCAAATCTAATGGGTAAATTATTTTCCTCTCCTTGGGTTAAAAATTTCAATAGCTGAATAACCAACTGTTGCAGAGGAGGTGCGGGTAATAGCGATCGCCAAATCAAATACTCAAAATGATCTTGAATTTGTTCAGCTAGTTTAATACTCAGATGAGTTTTCCCAATTCCTCCCATACCTAACAAAACTACCAACCGACAACCATCACGGATAATCCATTGTTGTAGTGTAGCCAGTTCCTCTGTACGATTGTAAAACACAGAAACATCCGGCGCATCCCCCCAATCTTGGTATCTTTTTGTTACCCAGTCTATAGAGATCAAGGACTCTTGAGTTGTGATCATTGACTCAGTTTCAGCTATTATGGGTGAATCATCCTCAATGACTGAATTTACATCTGTGTGATGCGATCTTCTTGTTAAAGCTGAACGAAAATTAGTTTTACTAACTTTTTCTCCACAGACTTCCGATAATAACTGCCATAACTTCGGACCGATATCTTGCTTGAGATAACTGACTGAATAACCGTAGTTTTGAGCAATGTCATGGTAGCGTAGATGTGGTTCTGACCAAGATGAGTGCAAAAGCAATCTTTGTAAATCAGTCAGATGCTTGCCTTTTTTCTCAAAAACTAAAGTGTCAACAAAGTCTAAAGCTTGTTGCACGTCCATAATTTATAGATTTATTAAAATTTTTCATCCTGCTTTGGACTTGATTATACTAAAACTTGACTAAAAGTTGTCTGAATCAATAAAAATTGTAATAATTGGGGTTGATACAGAGTAGGGGTGAAGTATTCGGATGGAAAATCAATGGTTTCAGCGATAATTCGGAGAGAAATTCAACGTATTTATTTTTGTTATATCTTATAAAGATTAGGGTTCTCCCCAATTTTATGACACGACAACCTCACGATCAACTGGCTAAAGAATACCTAGAAGAATTATTAGCACCTCTGGGAGAAGTCAAAACCAGTAAAGATGTTAAAAGCGAAGTTCAAGAAATAGATGTTTGGTTTATTCCCAGAACCACATCTGCAAATTCTGAATTGGGAATATTAGGAAAAATGGCGGTCACAAGCTGTCTATTTGAACCTTACCGCAATGCTCCTAATGAAATAGAAATTAGGTAAAAAAGGAGGCATTTTCCAAAATGCCCCTTTTAATAATTTAATTAATTCCCAGATTTTAACTTTTTTAATCAGTATTTTCTTGTAACCAGTTTTCTAAATCAGTCATAGCAGAAAAATCAAAAATACTTTCTCCTATTAAGTTTAATAATGATATAAACATTTGGATAAAGGTTTAGCAATGTTAAACCCTTAAGTAGGTTGGGTTAAGGAACGAAACCCAACATTATCAAGCATTACCTCTAAATCAAACCTTTAATCCGAGGATTATTTAAAAATTCCTGACTATCTTTTATCAACTTATCACCCCAACCATTTTCTTTTAAAAACTCTATCTTTCCATAACGGACCTCCAGAATTACCAGGATTAATTCGGGCATCATGTTTAATTACTCCTGTTAAAGTGTCAATATTACTAACAACACCTGCGGTAAAATTATTCTGATTGTCATAACCGAAGGGACTACCAATAGCATATACAGACTGTCCCACTTGGGCTGATTTTGCTAAGGGTAATGTGGGTAAATTCTTTTGATTACGAATTTTAATGGCTGCCAAATCTAGACCATTTTTAGCAAAGCCAATTATGTCAGCAGGAAGTCGTTTATTATTAGCCAAAACTACGGTAACAGTTTTAGTAGGTGCATCTTCCAAAACGTGAGCATTGGTAATAATTAATCCGTCTTGACTTACGATATTTAAACAATTATGCAGGATATATACCAAAACTCAGCCCTCGTTACTGTTTTTGTAACAATAGGATTTATAGTGAAGACATGGGGTGACTAATTTTACCAAAACTATGATCATCATTAATTTCAATAACTAAATCAACTGCTGATGATTTAATTAAGGGATTAATAAATAATTCTGGATGTAAAGAACGCCAAAAATAATTAACAAAATCTTCAATTTCTGAGTCAGTCATGCCAGATTTACCGGTAGCAATCATTTGTCTTTCGGCTTGCTTGCGCCATGTTAATGAATAACGATAATCTTGAGGATGAAGAACAATTAAACTATCTAATTCTGCCCACAGAGGTAAATAATTTTTAAGTTGAGTATTCATATCAGCGGCAAATTGTCTATCTGCATCGGTGACAATGGGTGGTGGTGCAGTGAGAAAGGATTCTGGGGGGATTGGTTTTACACCCACAAACCAACCTTCAAATAGAAGAATATCTATAGGATTTGTGATAACTTCATTAGTAGTGCGATCGCCAGCACCTCTATAGGCAGATTTATCAAATCGGGGAACTATCACAGGACTCTTGCTTTGATGAATCTGATCGAGTACACTTAAAGCTAGGTGAATATCGTGGGTTCCAGGCGGTCCGCGCCAAATTAAGCGGGAATCTTGTTGGCTTAAAGCCAAGCGATCGCTATAAGTTTTGTAAAAGTCATCCAAAGACAAACTTAAAGTTCTACATCCCAACTTTTGAAGAATCAAACTAAGGATTCTGGACATTGTGGTTTTACCAGTGCCTTGCACCCCTAAAATCCCCTGAATCAAAGGTTTTCCCAATCGTTGGTGGTGCGCTGCTATCTTCATAGCCAAAGGTAGCCATAAATTCCACAATACCTGTAACATTCCTTGGGGTTCGGTTTTTAGGCTCGTTTGACAAAAACGACTAAAATCAGGGAAAACTAACTTCAGTAAATCCCCTCTCCTTTGCACAACTTCAGCCACATTATCAGAGGTAATATTAAACGCCTTAGCTTGCACAGGATCAGTAAGTTCTGCTGCTTGTGCTAATACTTGCCAAGATGTATCCGTTGTCAAAATTTTATTCAGCCACTCCTTATCCATAAAATCACGAACCTAGCTTTAAGGCTTCTAGAAATAGACTGTAGATAAAACCAACTTTGAGATAGTTGAGTGTTTCTACCCAAAATGCTTGGCGAGCAAAAAAACTCCGGCTGTAAAATAGCCTACTGGTAATTTCCGTCAATAAAACTAAAAATCCCGCCACGACAATGTCTAACTCCGCCTTTTGTCCTGCGGTTGTGGATACTGCCGATCCCAAAAAAAAACCAAACAAAAAACTAATTAGTAGTAGTGATAATCGCCGCCAAGGGTTAAGAAACCATTGACTCAGGCTTCTAACAATTGTGTCTAACAAGTTGTTGAGACGAGTGTTTTGCATGAGAACAGGTGACAAATGACGAATGACGGTTAACAGTCAACAATCAACTGTTAACAATCAGTAACAACTTAGGTTTAGCTAACAAAAAATCTTATTTCTAATCCATATCACGATGAAATATTTCATGTATCAGTATCGTAACTTCATTATTGCTTTTTCTGTATTCGGATTAATCGGGATCATTGCAGGATGCCTAGATATGACTGTATCTTTTGAATCTACAAATCCCGAAAATCCTTCACCTATAGTTACAAAAACTGACAATAATCGGCAGATGATTAACTTAGATCCTACACCAAGTAACTCAGTAGAATCAAGTCATCAAAAAAATCAGTCCACTGTTGTAGCCTATCGGGTTAACTCAGATAGCAAAACTAAGGTTGTGGGATCGCTCCGCATGAGCAACAAAACTAGTCAACCTTTACGTTTGGCATTATTAGCCAGACAATCATCCCTCAAAAATGGCGCGGGGGATCAAACTAAATCTACTATTCCTGCCCATTGGGATTTTGCACCCGAAGAAGGTAGCCAGAAAGGATTACTTTTGTCCTTACCTCAAGGCAATTTAAAACTAGAGAAGGGTGATATTTTAGTAGCATTTGCTCAAGATGGTTCGCGGCGATATTGGGGTCCCTATGTGGTTGGGGAAACTTCCATCCCACAATGGAATTCTCAAACTCAAGAATGGCAATTAGTGTTAGAGAATAGGTGACAGGTGGCAGGGAGCAGAAGGCACATAGGCAATACAAATATCAATATCCTCCCCTGAAGTGTAAACTATTGTGTATTGGTAAGGACATGATTGCTGTGTTTCTCAGTCTGAATTCATGAGTATAAAATTGAGTGTTTCCCGTGAACTGGTTGATAAGTGGTTTAATCATCTAGAACAGCGCCCAGTGCTGGCTGTGGCTGTTTCTTCTCTGTGGTTATTGATAATTGGCTGGATAGCGTTTGGCTGGAATTTGGGTAATGTTGGCTTAATTGATGAAACTGAGCCGCTTTTTGCTGAAGCTTCTCGACAAATGCTGGTGACAGGTGATTGGATCACGCCGTTTTTTAATGGTGAAACTCGCTTTGATAAACCTGCTCTAATTTATTGGTGTCAGGCCCTTGCCTACGCCATTATGGGTGTAAATGAATGGTCTGCCCGTATCCCCTCAGCATTGGCAGCAATGACGGTTATTGCTTTAGCGTTTTATACTGTGCAGTGGTATTTTACCAAACAAGATGAATTAGCACAAGTTACTAACTTGCCCAGACGTTATCTTACTGCCGCCATGGCAGCAGGTTTGATGGCACTCAACCCAGAAATGATTGTTTGGGGCAGAACAGGGGTTTCTGATATGTTGCTGACAGGGTGCATAGGTTCAACCTTATTATGTTTCTTCCTGGGATATGCTCAAAATCCAGCCCCGATAGTAATTGCTAATTGGCGATTACCTAATAAATGGTATTTAGCTTGTTATGTGTTAATTGCTGGAGCAATTTTAACTAAAGGTCCGGTAGGTATTGTGTTACCAGGACTAATTATGATTGCCTTTGCTTTATATGTGGGCAAATTTTGGGAACTCTGGCGAGAAATGCGGCCTATTTTGGGACTTGGGATAGTTTTAATCCTCTCAGTTCCCTGGTATGCCTTAGTAATTTGGCGCAATGGCTGGAATTTTATTAACTCCTTTTTTGGTTATCACAATATAGAAAGGTTTACCGAAGTTGTTAATGGTCACTCAGCCCCGTGGTTTTTTTACTTTTTAGTGGTGTTGTTGGGCTTTGCGCCTTATGCAGTGTATATCCCTGCATCCCTAGCTAGAGTTAAATTTTGGCAGCGATCGCACTGGTTAAAACAACAACGTTCTCAACATTTGGGTTTATTTGCTTGTTTCTGGTTTTTAGGTATATTTGGGTTTTTCACCATTGCTGTTACTAAACTACCCAGCTATGTATTACCTTTAATGCCAGCAGCCGCGATTTTGGTAGCACTATT
>JACCEC010972720.1_pt1 | contig 29966 bp, 23 predicted proteins | sample 7450121 | NCBI WGS metagenome assembly JACCEC01 (sample SAMN15323455, study PRJNA562643) | freshwater metagenome | isolation source: river surface water | place: USA:Blue River Watershed | collected 2017-08-18 | reverse complement strand
GGTTCGAGGTGCTGACGCTCGATAACGGCGTCCGTATCGTGTTGCAGCAGGATGCGGCCATCCCGAAGGCCGCGATCGGCGTCTTCCTCGCCGCCGGCACCGCCTACGAGCAGGCCGCTACCCGCGGCACCACCGGGCTTTTCGCGACGCTGCTCACCCGCGATACCGTCCGTCGTTCCAAGGAGGAGGTCGCCCAGGCCGTCGACGCGATGGGGGCGACCTTCGCCGACGTCGGGTCGCAGATCTCCTGCGGCCTGTGGGGCGAGGCCCTGAGTTCCGATTTCGGAGCTTTGTCGGAACTCGTGGCCGACGGCGTGCTGGGCCCGAAGTTCCTCCCGGCGACGGTGGAACTCGAGCGGGCCGCGGTGATCACGGCCTGCAAGGACGCGGAGGATGATATCGTCGAGAAGGCGCGCCTGCGTCTGTTGCGGCAGTTCTTCGGCGAGCACCCGCTCGGCGTCGACCCGATTGGCACGCCCGAGACGCTGGCGCGGATCCAGGCGGCCGACCTCGGTGCGGCCCATCAGGCCTTGGTCGTGGCGGGTAACCTCGTCGTCGGTATCGCCGGGGACTTCGATCGCCGGCAGGCGCTGGAGTTCGCGCAGGCGCGCTTCGGCACCTTGCCGAAGGTCCCGTTCGCGGCCCGCGGCCTGGCGCCCCATGCGCCCGGTCCCGCTCGCGCGGTGGTCGAGCACGCGCAGGGCGAGCAGGCGGTCGTCGCCATCGCTTTCCCGCATTGCGGGTTCGGTCCGGATGCCGTCGTCGCCGCCAGCGTCACCGAGGAGCTGCTTTCGGGCATGGCCAGCGGCCTGTTCCGACGCGTGCGCGAGGAGAAGGGCATGGCTTATTTCGTCGGCGCCAACCGCGTCGAGGTGGTCGATCAGGGTATGTTCTACCTCTACGCCGGCACGGCTCCGGGCATGGCCGAGGCGGTCGTCGCGGAGATGCAGGCGGAACTCGCGCGGTTGCGCCGGGGCGACTTCCAGCCGGAGGAGATCGAGGCCGCCAAGCGGCGGATGCGCGTGGCGCGTCGCCAGGGGCGCCAGTCGGCCGGCGCCCGCCTGCAGGGGGCCCTGATCCGCGAGGTCGCGGGGCTCGGCGCCAATTTCGACGCCGAGTGGGAGCGACGCATGGCCCTGACCGACGCGAAGGCCGTGCAAGGTTTCGCCCGCCGCTATCTGGATGCCAAACTCGCCCAGCAGCTCATCGTCCTGCCCAAAAACTGATCAGGCCGGATCCGCGAAGTGGCGCCGGGCCCAGAGCGTCACCGCGAGGCCGGGGAGAGCCAGCAGGAGCGCGAACGCGAAGTAATCGGCGTAGCCCAGCCGGGCCGCCAACGCGCCGGCCCAGAAGCCCGGGAGGTAATTCGCCACCAGCGCTAGCGTCGAGAGCGCGGCATAGCGGACCGCGGCTTCCGGGCCGGCGGCGAACTTCATCATCGCGAGCAGCAACGCGCACACGCCGGCGCCATAGGCGACATATTCGCCGAAGTAGAGCAGCCCGACCTGGAGGCGCGAGGCGTCGGGGTGGTGCGCCAGCCAGAGGATGCCAAGCAGCGGCAGGTGCATCGCGACGCCCAGCGGGAGCAACGCCCGGCCCACGCCCAGGCGGGCCACCACCCGGGAGCCGACCAAGCCTCCGAGCGCGAGACCGCCGATGGCGGTCACGAGACGGAGCACGGCGAAACTTTCGTTATCGAAGCCCAGTCCGCCGGCGCTCGGCGCCGCCATCGAGAAGAGCGGCAGGACCCGGGTGAGGTGGACTTCGCTGGCGCGGTAGAAACAAATCAGGCCGAGCACCGCGAGGAAGCGTCGGTCGCGGAAGAATTCCGCCAAGGTTCGGCCCAGCCCGACCTTGGGCCGGGCGGGCAGGCCGGGCTCGTGCCGGAAGGCGTAGGCGTTGAGGAGGAAGCAGGCCGCGGCCAAGGTCACCGCGACTCCCAAGGTCTGCTGCCAGGCCGCGGCCCACGTGGTCCCGGCGGCATGGTGCCAGTGACCGGCCAACCAGATGAGGCCGGGGCCGGCGAGCACCTGGCCGGTCTTCGAAGCGAAGGTCAGGAGCCCGGCGTAGGCCGCCCGCGGCTTTTCCGCCAGGGACGCCACGTAATAGCCGTCGAGCGCGAAGTCGTGGCAGGCCGACGCGATGGAGATCAAGGCCAGCGCGAGGAAGGCCCAGGGGCCTTCCGGCAGCCCCAGTCCGAGCTGTAGACCGAGGAGCAGGAGGACGATCGCCGCCTGGCAGCCCAGCACCAGGCGGGGCGGTCGGGCGATCTGACCGACCAGCGGCGCCCAGAGGATCTTGATGCCGACGAGCAGGCCCAACCAGGCGACCCAGCGGGTGATCTCCGCGTCCTCGCGGCCGAGGTTCTTCAGCGCTACCGGCAGGGCTTCGTCGCGGACCGCCGCCGGGATGGACTGGAAGAGGAAACCGCCGAAAACCCACCACCAGACGCGGCGTACGGGCTGGGTCGCGTCGGTGGCCACGGCTTAGCTGCCCTCGCCGATGCGGCTGCGACCGTAGTGGTCGACGGAGCGGAACAGGCCGTCGAAGAACTTGGCCACGGTGATGTTGAGGCCGAGCAGCTCTTCCTCGCTCAGCTCCAGCATCTCGCCGGGCTGGAAGGTGCGCGTGGTCTCGGTGAGCTTGGACAAGGTCTTCGTGGGCTTCTTCAGCAGGTCGGCTTCGCCGGGGAGGGGGTGGCGGATCACGCCGGGCGGGGGCGCCGCGGGGGCTTCGTCATCGACCTCGGCGTCCTGGTCGTCGACCTCGTAGTCCTTCATCGCCATGAACTCGAGGGTCAGCTTGCCGTCGGGCGCGAGATCGTCGTTCGTCACCATGCCGCCCACGCGGGCGAGCACGCGGAGCGCCGCCGCGAGGCTGAAGATGCTGTCCTCGAGGTCGCACATGATGCCGAAGGACTTCTCCAGTTCCTCGAACTTGTCCTGCAGGGAAAGCTGGAGGAAGGCCTGGTGCGCCTCGCCGATCTGCCGGTCGAGGTCCGGGTCCGGGGCGCGGTTCTGGCCGCGCACCTTGATGAGCACGCAGAGCAGGTGGCAGCGATGCAGGCATTCGGCGGCGATGCCCAGCAGGTCGTTGATGGTCGTCCGCATCATCAGGTTGCGCGCGTAGGCGTTCACCTGGTCGGCGGTGAGATGGTTCTGCGGGGAGGGCATCACCCGGCTCACGGCCGAGTAGTAATCGTAGGCCCGCGGGTCGGAAGTGCGGAGACCCGCCAGGCTGAAGGCGAGCATGTCATGCTGGCGTTGCAGCGCCGCCATGAAGGTCCGGCTGATGCTCTGCAGGGAGATGATGTTCTCCTCGGATTCGGGGGCGTCGTCGGGCATGGTCAGCAAGCCGGATTGGAACCCGAGTCCTTGGCGTGGCGAGCCCTTTTGCGGGCGAGGAAACCGTCCGGGCGGGGTTTCGGGGTCGAGGCGAGCCAGGCGATGGCCAGGGGGATGGTCTCGCGGAGGCTCAAGGGCGGCTGGCCGGGGAAACGGAAGCAGTGTTCGGTGCGGGCCTGCAGGTCGGGGTCCAGGCGCCCGCCGGGGACGAGCAAGGCCAAGTGGCGGGCCGGGACGCGGACCGGGTTGGCCAGGTCGATCTTCCGGCCGAGGTCGGGCGAAAGCGCGACCACGCAGCAGCGGTCCTCGACGAGCTTGAGCAACCCGCCCAGGGCGGCGGCGCGCATGAGCTTGAGCTTCTCCATCGCGCCCTCCGCCAGGTGCCAGGCCTCGGGATGGAAGGACAGTTTCTCGGTGCCGGAGGCAAGCAGCAGGCGTTCGAGTCCGAAGGCGGCCATGGCCCGCGCCAGCGCGGCGAGGTCCGCCGGGTCCGTCAGGCCGTCGGCGATGACGATGGTCTCGCGGCTCTGCCGCCAATCCGTGAAATCACCGACGCGCGCCAGGCCGAAGTCCGGCCGCATCGTCAGCGCGCACACGTCCTCGCAGGGACCTTCCGCGGTCTGGGCCAGTTCGATCGGTCCCACGATGCGGGTCTTGACGCCGAGTTCGCGGAAGGCCGCGTCGTACGGGGCCAGCTCCGGCGCGAAGGCGGCCGTGGCCACCACCTCGCGGAGCGCCTTGGGATGGTGCTGCAGGCAGGCCAGCAAGGAAGCCATCCCGCGGAGCACGAGACGGTTGGGGTGGGGGTCGGGGTTGGTCACGGAAGGCGGCCTTCGTCGAGGTCGATCATGTCGGCGAAGGAGATGATGTCGGTGCGGTGCTCGGCGCCCATCTTGCGTTTGGCGTCGGCCAGGGCCTCGCGGCCCATCTCGCTCATCCCTTTCTGCACCAGTTCGCGGTTCCAGGCGGCGACGCGGAGGTCGGCCGGGAAGAGGCGGAGGAGGCGCGCGTCGAGGTCGGCGTCATCGGCGGCCTCGCGGACGCAGTCGACCACGGCCTGGGGGTCGATCCCGAGGTGCAGGCAGAGGAACCGGTCGAATCCTTTGCAGAAATTACGCTGGTAGGATTTGGGGAGCTCGCCGCGCACATGCTTACGGGCCTTGGCGAGGAAGCGCGGCAGGTGGAGCAGGCCGGTCGCCCGATGCGGGAGGTAGGACGACGGCAGGTCGTAGCAGATCTCGCCGGTCGCCTCCGAGAAGCCGTTGGGACGCGGGGTGGGCTGGTCGCTCATCGGGAAGGGAACTGGCTGGCGGGCAGCGCCCGCACGGTCTCGGCGATCGCGCGCCCGACCTTGGTCAGGTTGCGGGACTGCGCCGCGACGAACGCAGGCGCGGCCAGGTCGGCCATGGGCTCGACGCAGGCCGAGGTGCCGCCGGCGACCGCCGAACCATCCGCTCGCTCGAGTCGGTAGCGGATCGTGAGGGCGGCCCGGCGCTCGCTGACGACCTCGAAGCGTTCGCATTCGAGGATGAGGGTGAAGTGCGGGGCGTCCGGGGTCTCCACCACGGTGGGGCAACCCGCCTCGCGGGTCAGGTGCCGGGCGATGGTCTCGGCGACGAGGCGATCGAGGGAGGCCGTCCAGCGGTGCGCATCGTCGATCAGCACCTGGCTGCCCGGGGCCAGCAGGACGACGGCGGGCCGGCGGACGCTGGCAGGCAGGGTCGCGCGGGGCACGCGGATGAGCGGCTGCGCCTTCGTCGGCGCGCCCTCGGCCGCCTCGAAACGGTGGAAGGAGACCGCCTCGCTTTTCTTGTCGAAGACGATGCATCCGGGCAGGACCAGCACCGCGAGCAGCCAGGGGAGGGTTTTCATCGGCTGGGTTCCTCCGCGGTCGCCGGCTTGAGCTCGAGAGGCGCGGGGGCGGACTTGCGGCGTCCCTGGATGATCGTCTCGGGGTTGCGTTCGATGAAGTCGGCCAGCGAGCGGATCGCCTGGGCCGCTTCCGCGACGTCGGCGAGGGCCTGGTCGAGGTCGCGGCGCATGCTCGAACCCGGCTTGGTCAGGCCGCGCAGGTTCTCGGCGGTGGTGTTCAGGTTCTCGAGGGCCTTGCGGCCGGCGCCGGCCATCGCCTGGATATCCTCGGCGACGGGGTCGACCCGGGCGTTGAGGCGCTTCACCAAGGCGTCGACGGAGCGCATCGCGGCGGAGAAATCCTCGACCGCCTTGGTCACCGCGGGGTCGCCGGTGAGGCGGGCGATGTTGTCGGAGGCCTTGACGAGGTTGCCGTTGATCCGGCCGAACTCGATCTGCGCCGCCCCTTGGTCGATGCGGCCCAGGATCGCATCGACCTTCCGCGTGATCGCCACGAAATCGACGCGGCTCAGCTGGTCGAGGGTCTGCGAGACGGCCTTGGTCAAGGCGCCGAGGTTGGAGGGGAGCGTCGGGATCTCGGCGTTGACTCCTTTGGTGTCATGGAGCCGGGCCGGAGTGTCGGGGAAATAATCCAGCTCCACATAAAGCACCCCGGTGATCACCGACTGCTGTTGCAGCTTGGCGCGTAGGCCTTTCTCGATCGAACCGCGGAGCCCGGTCTGGTCGAGCAAGGCCTGATCCAGGCCGCGGCGGGTCAGCAGGTCGGGCGCGAATTCCATGACCACCGGGACGGAGTAGTCGGCGGTCGCTTGTTCGGCGGTGCGGAGCAGGACCTGCGCGACCTTGCCGATGGTCACCCCGCGGAACTTGACCGGCGCCCCGATGTCGAGGCCGCTCACCGAATCGTCGAAGTAGGCCAGCGCGGTCGGCTTGGTCCCGGCGAAGCTCCCGCCGCCGAGCAGGATCACGGCGACGCAGGCCAGCACGATGCCGCAGGCGACGAAGGCGCCGATGAGGGTCTTGTTGGCGGAACGGCGCATGTCAGGGGATGCGGGCTTGGGAGAAGAAGGCGTGGGCCTTGGGATGGGCATCCGGCGACAGGAAGTCGCGGGGTGGGCCATAGGCGCTCATCCTGCCCGCGTCCGGGTCGAGGTAAACGCAGAAGTCGGCGATTCGGAGGATGCTGGGGACCTCGTGGCTGACCAGCACGAGGGTGGTCCCGAAGGCCTCCCGGAGCTTCAGGATGAGTTCGTCGAGCCGTCCCGAGGTCATCGGGTCCAGGCCGGCGCTGGGTTCGTCGAGGAAGATGACCTCCGGGTCCAGGGCCATCGCCCGGGCGATCCCCGCCCGTTTCGCCATGCCGCCGGAGATCTCGGACGGCAGCTTATCCATCGCGTCGGCGAGGCCCACCAGGGCGAGCTTGTATTCGGCCAGCGCGCGGAGGTCCCGGCGCGGGGCGCCGAGGAACTCGCGCAGCGGCAGTTCGACGTTCTCGAGCAACGTCAGCGACGAGAAGAGCGCGGAGCCTTGGAACAGGAAGCCCAGCCGGCGCAGGGTGGCCGCCCGTTCGGCCGCCGCGGCGGTCGCGAGGTCGACGCCGAGCACGGTGGCCTTGCCGCCGAGCGGTTCGTCGAGCCCGCTGAGCGAGCGCATGAGCGTGCTTTTACCGCAGCCGCTGGGGCCGACGATCGCGAGGATCTTCCCGGGCTCGAGACGGAAATCGATCCCGGACATGATCACCCGCTCCCCGTGGCCGATGGCGAGCCCTTCGCTGGTCAGGATGGCGGCCGGGGTGCTCATCAGAAGTTGAACAAGTTGAAGATGACCGCGAACAAGGCGTCGGAGACCACGATCAGGGTGATGCCAAGCACCGCGGCGGTCGTGGCCGCTTCCCCGACCCCGAGGGCGGAGGGTTTGGCCACGGAGCCGCGGTAGCAGCCCGCCCACGCCGCGATGAAGCCGAAGGCGACCGATTTGATGACGCCGACCAGGAAACTCTTGAGGCTGATCGCGACCACCACCTGGGTGAGGTATTGGCTGACGCTGAGCTCGCCGGCGCAGGCCACGACCATGCCGCCGAACACGCCGACGAAGGTCGCGAAGATGGCGAGCAAGGGGACCATCAGGGTGACGGCGAGGATGCGCGGCAGGCCCAGGTACTCGACCGGGTTGAGTCCGAGGACGCGCAGGGCGTCGGTCTCCTGGCAGACGTTCATGCTGCCGAACTGCGAGGCGAAGGCGGTCGCGGTCCGTCCGCAGGCGATCACGCCGGTCATGAGCGCGCCCATCTCGCGGGTCATCGCCAGCGAGACGAGGTTGGCGACGTAGATGGTGGCCCCGACCTGCCGGAGCTGGATGAGGCCCACGTAGGCCATGATGAGGCCGGTGAGGAAGCCGAGCAGGGCGACGATCGGGAGCGCGTCGACGCCGGCGGTCTGCAGCTGCAGCCAGAAGTCCTGCCAGTTGACCCGGGCCCGCCCGAGGAGCAGACGGCCGCAGGCGCTGGCGGTCTCGCCGATGTGCTCGAAGGCCCGGCCCCAGGAGGAGGAACTGGCCAGCCCCCAGTCGCCGAACTGTTCCAGGAGTCCGGGGGTCGCCGCGTCCACCTCGCTCGAGATGCTCGACTCGGCCAGTTCGACGAGCGCGCGCAGCCGGCGGGGCAGGGCGCTCAGGTCGAGCTGCCGGACGTGCCGGAAGTGACGATGGATCCAGGCGGGCAGGGAGGAGTCGAAATCGCCGAGTTCCGCCGCGGTCAGCCGGATGCGGTCGCCCTTGAAGGTGATTTCCGGGGTGGCGACCTGCGCGCTCCAGTCGCCCGCGATGGCGATCACGGTGGACCCGTCGGCCAGGACCTCGGTCCGGGCCCGCGGCGGGTTGGCAGGCGCGTGGGACATCCTGACTGTCAGATACTTGGGCATGCCTCCCTTAACAAGTCAGAAAGGCGTTGTCCCGCCGAGCGGACAAGGCTTTGCTGACCCTCCGTCGGATGCGAACCGCCCTCCTGATCCTCCTCCTCGCCGCGAGCCGCCCGGTCCGTGCCGTGGAACTGCGTTCGCCTTTTCCCACCGGGGCCGAAGCCGGCGTCTTCTCGCTGCTCGAAGAGAACGATAAGTTCTCATCCGATAACCAGGATCGCTATTACACCCAGGGTCTGCGGATGGTGGTCAACCATGAGAACGGCTTCTACGCCGCGTTGACCCAGGAGATCAACACGCCCGCGGATACCGTGAGCGCGAATCCGCCGCTCGACGACCAGCCCTACTCGGCGGCGTTGTATTTTTCCTATGGCCATGGCCGGGTCCTGGAGCGCGGGGGGCGCCGCGACGTCCTCTTCGTCTGGGAACTGCAGTTCGGCGTGGTGGGGCCCGCCGCCGGCGGCCCGACGATCCAGAATTCGGTCCATCGTCTGATCGGCGTCCCCACGACGTCCGGTTGGGAAACCCAGCAGCCCAATGAGCTCGTCGCGAATCTCAACCTCGATTTTCGCAAGCGCTTCGAGCTCCCGGGCGGCCGGCCGGGTCTGCGTGACCTGATCGTCCGGGCCGGCGCCGAGCTCGGCACGATCCGCACGGAATTCATCGTCGGCGGCCAGGTGCGGTGGGGTCGCGGGCTCGGCCGATCCTGGGGCAACACCACGATCCGGCAGAGTCCGGCCTTCGATCCGGTCGAACGGCTGCGCGGGGACCTCACCGACCCGCCGGTGGCCGCCTGGTTCTTCGCCGACGCCCAGGTCGAGGTCGTCGTCAGCAATTACGCGACCGATGGCGGGAATTTCCGCACGAGCCGCGGCGTGCCCCGCGAGCCCATCGTCGGCCAGTTCTCCTTGGGCTACAGCTTCCAGTTCCATCGTTTCGCCACCACCCTCTACACGTCCGTCCGTAGCCACGAGTTCGAGGCGCAGCGGTCGCTGCACGGCGTCGGCGGCATCAAGCTCGATCTCCTTTTCTGACATGTCCCTGCTCGCCGTGGTCGACCTCGGGTCGAATTCCCTCAAAGTCTCCGTCGTCGACGCCGCCACCCGCGCCGAGGTGGCTCGCGCCAGCGAGCCGGTGCGGATCTTCCCGACCACCTTGGGCGAATTCACCCTCGCGCGGGAGACCCAGCTTCTCGCCGCGGAGGCGGTGCGGCGGCTCGTCGATTTCGCCCGCGCCCACGGGGCCCGGCAGGTGACCATCCTTGGGACGAGCGCCGTCCGTGATTGCGCCAACCGCGCCGAGTTCGCCGCCCTGATCCAAGCGACCGTGGGGGTGCCGCTGACCATCATCTCCGGCGAGGTCGAGGCGCGCCTTGTCGCCGCCGGCGTGCGGACCGATCCGGCCTACGCGGCCTGCCCTAATCTCACCCTCTTCGACCTGGGCGGTGGCAGCCTCGAAGTCGCCACCGTGCGCGGGTCCCAGGTGACCTTGGCCCGGAGCTATCCCCTCGGCTCCGTCCGCCTCACCCATGGCTACCTCCGCGGCGGCCAAGGGATCGTCGACGAGCTGGATCAGGCCTCGATCCGCGACCACCTGCTCCGGACCCTCGGACCGGTGCTATCACCCAAGCTGGCCGAACAGGGCCTGGTCGTCGGCGCGGGCGGGGTCTTCAGCGCCGTCGCGCTTCACCTGGAGGCGGTCGGCGAGGCGGTCATCGACGGGCGCCTGCCCACCCTCCGGATCCGCGCCTTGAAGGACAAACTCTCCGCCTTGCCCTTGGCCGAGCGGGCCGCGGTCCCGGGCATCCCGGCCGAGCGCGCCGATATCATGCCGGCGGCTCTCCTGACGGTCTGCGTCCTCGCCGACCTCACCGGGGCGGAGTCCTTCCACCTCACGCATCGCGGGCTGCGCCATGGCATGGTGGAGCTGATGCTCGGTCCCTCGGGGTCGCTGACATGAGACCCGTGACTTGGCTCGCGCTCGCCTGCGCGGCGCACCTCCTATCGGCCGCCGAAAGGCCCGAGGTGCGCACCGGGCTGGTGGTGAGCGTGGAGCCCGCGCGGCATCGGTTGCTCATCGAGGAGTCCCCGGGCGCCGCGCCGACCGACTACCTCGCCCGTCCCGGCGACCTGGAGTTGCCGTGGGCCGGGCGACGCATCCGCTTCGAAGTCCTGACCGACGCCGGCCGACGGTGGGCCGACACGATCTTCCCGGCGGGAACGGAGGAGCTGCGCCGGGTGGCGGAGGTCACCGACTCCCTGCGCCGACAGACCGCGGACCAAGGACGTCTGGTGACGCGCATGCCCCGCGACCTCATCCCGGACTTCGCGCTGTGGGATCAGGAGGCCCGGTTGGTCTTCAAGAAGGACCTGCTCGGCGCGCCGTTCGTCATCAACTTCATCTTCACCAGCTGCCGCTCGGCCAAGATGTGCCCGGCCTCCACGGCTTGCATGAAGCAGCTGGGGGACGAACTGGCGAAGGACCCCAAGCTCAAGGATGTCCGGCTGGTGACGATCACGTTCGACCCGGAGGTCGATTCGCCCGGTCTGCTGCGGACCTATGCCCGGGGCTACGGCATCGACCTCGGCCGGCACCGTTTCCTCACGGGGGACGCGGGGCAGATCAAGGACCTGATGCGGAACTTCGGCATCCTGACGGTCCGCGATGACGGGACCATCGTGCACAACGCCGCCTTGATCGTCGTCAACGCCCAAGGTCGCATCACGCAACGCCGCGAGGGCGCCTCCTTCGATGCCGCCGACGTCGCCAAGGTCCTGGCCGGACTGGTCCCGGAACGATGAGTCCCCTCCGCCAGTCGCTGGTGCTCACGGCGGTCGCGGTCCTCGGTTTCCTCGCCTTGCGCCGTCTCCCCGACACCCATTGCGCCTTGCTGCATGCGGAGCACGAGCCCGTCGTCGTCGACGGGATCGAGTTCTGCGGGGTCAACGAGGAGGCGAACTTCTATTCGCCCAAGGCCCTGCGGTTTCCTGTCCGGCTGGAGCTCGCCTTCGCCGCCACCCGCGACGGCGGTTCGTTGAAGCTGCTGGGCGAAGACGGCCGACCCCTGCTGGCCCACGAGCTGGCCGTCTCGCATACCCGCAAGCTCCACCTCCACCTGCGGCAGGTCACCGGGCGTCCGGGGTACGTACATCTGCATCCGACACCATCCGAAGACGGCACCTGGAGTTTCACCTTGCCCGCCTGGTTTGCCGCCGGCAACCCCGGCGGCCGTTTCCAGGCCTACGTCGATTTCGTCACGGTGCGTTCCTCGCAGGTCCAGCTGGCGGAAGCCACCGCCGAGCTGGACCTCCTGAAGGTCGCCACCTCGCCGTCTTCGCCCCGCAATGTCGTGCGGGCCGCGACGTTCACCACCAGGCAGGCCGGGCAGTCGGCCATGATCCGCGTGACCCTCGCGTCGCCCGCCGGCCGCCCGCCTTTGAAGCTGCGCCCCTTGATGGGGTCCCTGGGGCATGCCGTGCTCTTCGGCGACCCTGACGCGCGTCCGGGTTACGCGCACATGCATCCCTCGCTCGAAGGCGGGGAGTTCGGACCGGACCCGACGCTCTCGTTCCGGCTCCGTCTGCCTCCGCCCGGTCGCTACGATCTTTGGGTCAACATCGACGATGGCGCCGAGGATTACCTCCTCGTCCCCATCGAGGTCACGCCTTGAGCGACCGGAAATAGGCGACCGTCGCGTCCAGGCCTTCGGCCACGGTGTGTCGCGGACTCCAGCCGGCCGCGCGGAGCTTGTCGGCGGAGGCCAGGGAGTGCTTCACATCCCCGAGACGCTCGGGCTTGTGCTCGATCGTCGAACCGGAGCCGGTGAGCCGGATGACTTCCTGGGCGAGCGCCTTCACGGTCATCTTGTGCCCATACCCGACGTTGTATGTCCCGGCGACGGCGGGGGTCGCGGCGGCGAAGGCGAGGGCGCCGACGATATCCTTCACGTAGATGAAATCGCGCGTCTGCTCCCCGTCGCCGAAGATGCCGATCGGTTCGCCGCGCACGGCCTTCTCGATGAAGATCGGAACGGCGGCGGCGTAGGGGGATCTCGGGTCCTGGCGCGGGCCGAAGACGTTGAAGAATCGCAGCGAGGCGGTCGCGAGGCCGTGCTCGCGTCGGAACAGCTCGAGGTAGTATTCACCGTCCAGTTTCGTCACCGCGTACGGTGACTTCGGCTCGGGCAGCATCGTCTCGATCTTCGGCACCGTCGGGTTGTCGCCATAGATGGCGGCGGAGGAAGCCAGGACGACCTTGCCGACCTTCGCCGCGGCGGCGGCTTCGAGCACGTGGAGGGTGCCTGTGACGTTCAGCTCGACGCACTCGCGCGGCCGGAGCATGGACTCCGGGACCGAGATCATGGCGGCCAGGTGGAACACCTGGTCGACCCCGCGCAAGGCTTCGTCGAGCGTGGCGCGGTCGAGGATCGAGCCTTCGATCAGCCGGTGCTCGAGGCCGGCGAGGTTGCGGCGATGGCCGCTGCGGAAGTTATCGAGGACGACGACTTCCGCCCGGCCCTGGAAGTGCTCGACGATGTGGGAGCCGATGAAGCCGGCGCCGCCGGTGACGAGGACGCGCATGGTCAGCGGACGAGCGCCTGCATGGCGGGCAGCTGCGCTTCGATGGATTCGACCAACTTGAACTGGGTGCGGAGACGGTCGAGGTTGTGGCGGGGTCGCTTGATCTTGAAGTAGACGTCGCCCTCGAGCCAGTCCGTGAGGAAGCGCAGGCCGATCTCGAAGGTGATGAGCTTGCCGGCGAAGGGCAGGAGCGCGCGTTCGGCGGGGGTCAGGAAGCCGCCGGCGGTGGCGAGGTACCCCTTCACCAAGGCCTCGAACATCGGGAGCTGCATCGTCACCTTCGCGAGGTCCGTCTCGTCCTCGGCGGCCGGGGAAGTCGAGGTGCGGACGAGGTCGCCGAAATCGTAGAGCGCGGAACCCGGCATCACGGTGTCGAGGTCGATGACGCAGATGCCTTCCTGGGTCTCGTTGTCCAGCAGGACATTGTTGAGCTTGGTGTCGTTGTGCGTCACGCGCTCGGGGATCTCGCCGCGCGCCATCGCGTCGACGATCACGCCGACCTCCCCGGCCCGGGCCTGGGCGAAGGCGATCTCGGCGGCGGCTTCCCGGGCGCGGCCATGGGGGTCCTTGGCGAGCGCGGCCTCGAAGGCGGCGTAGCGGCTCGGGGTATGGTGGAAGTTCGGGATGGTCTCGACGAGCCGCTCGCCCGGGAGGTCGGCCAGCAGGGCCTGGAAGGCGCCGAAGGCCTTGGCCGCCTGGAAGGCCTGGTCGGCGTTGCGGATGACGTCATGCCCGGTGGCCCGTTCGACGAAGATATAGCAGCGCCAGTGGTTGCCGTGCGCGTCGACATGCCAGCCCCGGCCTTCGCGGGTCGGTACCAGCGTGAGGGCGCGGCGGGAGGCGTCAGCCCGGCCGGCTTGGGCGAGCTTGGCCTGCGCATGGCGGCAGACGCGCTCGACGTTGCGCATGAGCCCGTCGGGGTTCCGGAAGATGTTATGGTTGATGCGCTGCAGGACGTAGCGGACGGACCGTCCGCCCTGGTCCATCTCCAGCGCGAAAGTGTCGTTGATGTGGCCGCTACCGTAGGGCGGAGCCGAGACGAAATCCCCGAGCAGCGCGAAATGCCGGGCGATGGCGCGGGTGTCGTAGGTGACGCGTTCGGGCATGGGGTCAGGCCCAGAGGGCGGCGGGGTAGGCGCCTTGGCGGACCAGGTCGAGGATGCTGGCCTGGACCGCGGGCTTGTCCTCGCGGTAGGTCACGCCGAACCAGGCGGAACTGGTGCGAAGGACATCGCAACGGGCGCGGCCGCCCGCGACGAGGTTGCCGACCGCCATCGGGATGTAGGACTCGCTCTTCAGCTCGGCTCCCTTGGCCTGCAGGAAGGCGCGGAAGTCGGTCTCGAGCAGGGGGAAGATCGCGGGGGTGAAGCCCCACATGTTCATCGAGACCGGTTCCTCGCCGGTCAGCGGGGTGACCGTGCCGTCCTCGGCCCGATTTTCCGCTCCGCCCGAGGTACGGCCGATCTTGGTCATTTCCTGGATGTCGGTCAGGCGACCGGCGGAGTCGGTGCGGCAGACGCCGCGGGCGACCGTGCCATGGTCCGACAGGGTGTTCTTCAGCGTGAAGCCCACCATGCAGAAGGTCAGGTCGTCGTTGGCCAAGGTCGCCAGACGGCGGCCCAAGGTCGCGTAGGAGTCGCGACCGTAGAAGTCGTCGGCGTTGATGACCGCGAAGGGCGTCGTCACGGCGTCGCGCGCGCAGAGGATCGCATGCGTCGTACCCCAGGGCTTCTCGCGTCCTGTCGGGACGGCGAAGCCGGCCGGCAGGCGGTCGAGCGTCTGGAAGGCGAAGCCCACCTCGATGCGCCCGGCGAACTTCGTCGCGATGCGTTCGCGGAAGTCGGCCTCGAAGTCGGGGCGGATGATGAAGACGACCTTGCCGAAGCCGGCGCGGATCGCGTCGTAGACGGAGTAGTCGAGGATCGTCTCGCCGGACGGGCCCATCGGGTCGATCTGCTTGAGTCCGCCGTAGCGGCTGCCCATGCCGGCGGCGAGGACGAGGAGGGTGGGTTTCATGTCAGTAGGCGCGGCGAAGGCGGGCGGCGACATCCTGTTGCAGGCGCTCGAGGAAGCCGAGGGTGAAGGTGGTCACGTCGAGGGAGTCGTCCCGGATCAGCGGCGTCAGGTCCATGGCCCACTGCAGCGCGGACTCGGTGTCCGAGGCGTGGGCGTCGTGGAAGGTGGCGTTGGCGGCGCGACGCGCGAGGACGGCGAGGTCGTAGCGTTTGCCGCCGACGATCTGGGTGGCGAAGACCTCGTTCAGAGCCTGCGCGAGCTCGGGCCGGGCCGAGACCGGCATCGCCACCTTCTCGCTGTCGACCATCCAGTCGAGCGCGCGCCAGACCTCGCAACCGAGGACCTTGGCCGGACGGGCCGACGGGGGCAGCCGGCGAAGAGCCTCGATGCAGCGGGCGAAGCAGGCCACGTGCGTGTCGTGCTTGTCCGCCGGGTTATGGAGGTAGACGACCTCCGGGCGGGCCGCCGCGAGCAGGGCGACGAGGTCATCGACCGGGTCGGTCTTGTCCGCGCCGCGGACCTCCTTGCTCTGGTAACCCAGCTGGGCGATGAAGGAGTACTGGCCGAGGCGGGCGGCGGCATGCTGCTCCTTGATCCGCTCGGCGGCGATCTGGTCGTCGGTCCAGCCGGCGTAGGGCCCTTTGCGCGAACTGCTGCGCCCGTCCGTCATGATGATGCCGCCGAACCAGCGGTCGCTCCGGTCGTAGCAGGCGAGGATGCCTTCGAACGCCATGAACTCCAGGTCGTCCTGGTGGGCGCCGATGCCGAGGTGCGTGGTGCGCGCAAAGGCCGCCGGACCGTCGGTCTGGTCGGGTATCAGCAGGTCCGCCTTGGGGTTGAGCTTCATGGTCAGAGAGGGGGAAGGGAGGCCGCGGCGACGGCCTGGCCATGGCGCTTGTCCTTCTCGTCGGGCACCAGGAGGTCGATGCGGAGCTCCGGAAACTCGTCGCGGAGCACCGCCCGGGCGCGGTCGATGATCACATCGCCGCCGGTACCCGAGGTGACGCGGCCCATGATGAGCAGGCACTGGTAATCGTAGAACGACGCGAAGTGGGCGAGGGCGTAGCCGAAGGCGATGCCGATGGCCTCGTAGACGCGGAGGGCGCGGGCGTCGCCGGCCTTCATCAGCTTTTGCAGTTCCTCAAGCTGCTCCGGCAGGCGCATGGACGTGGGCAGGTGGATGCCGGCCAGCGGCAGGAGGCGGCCGACGCCCTGTTGGCTGAAGTATTGCACGCCGCAGCCGAGGTCCCCCGACCACTCGTCGGCCGGACCATCGACGCGGTAATCGACCGGCACGAAGGCCAGTTCGCTGAGCCAGTTCGTCAGGTTGCCCTTGGGGTCGACGTAGCCGGCGGCGACGCTGGTGCCCATGGCGATCCCGAGCACGGAATTGCGACCGAGGGACATCGAGGCCGCGAGGGCCGTGACATCCCCGTCGTTCAGCACTTCGAAGGGGACTTCCCATTCCTTGCCCAGGTCCACGAAAAGATTCTTCACCCGGCGATCGAAGACCTCGGGGTCGGTGATGCCGCGGAACAAGGAAGCCGCGCGGACACGGTTCGAGATGTAGACGCCCGCGGCGGAGCCGCCGATGGCGTCGACGCGGGGGAGGTGGGCGGCGGCGAGCCTCAGCGAATCCCGGATGCCTTCGAGGTGGTAGTCCGGGTTGGTCTGGAAATACGGATCCCATTTGACCTCCTCGGAGAAGACCACCTTACCGTCGATCAGCGCGGCGCACTTGCGGTCGGACCCTCCGAGGTCGAAGCCGATGCGGCAACCGCCGAGGTTGCGGCCGAGCGGGAGGTGCGAAGCGCTCTCGGCCGGCAGGCCTGCCTCCGGGACGACGGTGAAGGTCAGCGGACGCTCGAAGAGCTTGCGGACGAACTCGGCGTCGAAGGCGCGGGCGCCCCCGGCGACATACTGGCGACGCAGCGCGGCGGCCAAGGGCTCGGCCAACGGGCCGCTGAGCAGGATCTCATCGCCGCCGCGGGCCCAGAGCAGGAACTTCACCGTCCGTTCGACGTGCAGGAGATTGTCGGCGTCGCCGGCACCGGCCGGGAGGACCTGCGTGCGGAAGACGGAGGCGGTGCCGTCGGGACGGCGTAGGCCGATCGCCAACGCCGAACTGCCCGGGGTGCGTGCGCAGGCCGCGAGGAAATCACGGGTCCACAGCGAGGCCGGGACGAAGCCCGGGTCGATCGGCGAGGTGTGGCGGGGGTGGGGCGTCATCGCGGTCTCAGAGCTGGGCGTTGGCGGCCGGATCGAGGTGGAAGGTGCAAGCCGGATGGAGTTGGAGCCAGGTGGCCGGGCAGGCCGCGTGGGGGCTTTCGCTGAGGGCGCGCCGGATGATTTCGGCCTTGGCGGGGCCGAAGGCCAGCAGCTCGACCTGGCGGGCCTCCAGGATCGTGGCCACGCCCATGGTGACGGCACCGTGTGGCACGTCCTCCGCACGCGCGAAGAACGAGGCATTGTCGCGGCGCGTCACCGCATCGAGGTGGACGCGGCGGGTCCGGCTGTCCGCGGCCGAGGGAGGCTCGTTGAAGCCGATGTGTCCGGTGCGGCCGATGCCGAGGATCTGCAGGTCGAGACCGCCGGCGTCGCGGATCGCCTGCTCGTAAGCAGCGCAAGCCCGCGTCTGGTCGGCGGCGATGCCATCGGGCACGTGGGTGCTGCCCGGACGGAGGTCGAGGTGACGGAAGAGATGCTCTTCCATGAAGTAGCGGTAGGATTCGGGGCGCTCCCCGGTCAGGCCTTCGTATTCGTCGAGGTTGAAGGTGACGACGTTCCGGAAGCTCAGGCCTTCCGTGCGGTGGAGGCGGACGAGCTCGGCGTAGAGGGGCAGGGGGGTCGAGCCCGTCGCCAGTCCGAGGACGGCGGTACGACCTTCCGCGTTCCGACGTCGGATGAGGTCGCGGATCGTCGCCGCCACGGCGACCGAGGCCGCCTGCTTGTCGGCGTGGACTTGGACGCGGGCGGACATCGTTCAGCCGAGCGCCGCGATCATGCGGGCGATCTCGTCGCGTTTGCCGCGGACCTCGTCGAGCTGCTTGCGGGCGCCTTCGAGGATGGCGGGGGGAGCCTTGGAGACGAAGGCCTCGTTGGAGAGCTTGGCCTCGCCGGCAGCGACGGCCTTCGCGAGCTTCTCGAGTTCCTTGCCGAGGCGGACCTTCTCGGCGCCGACGTCGACGTTGCCGCTGAGTTCGAGGGCGATGGTGCCGAGGCCCGTCAGCGAGCCGGGGCGTCCGCCCAGGTCGTCCGTGTAGCGGAGTTCGGCCAGGCCGGCGAGCCGGCTGAGCTTATCGCGGTTGCCGTCCAGGAGGGCGCGGCTGGCGGCATCCTTCGTCACGACGGTGATGATGCTGTCGCGACGGGTCGCCTGATTGCCTTGGGATTTGAGGGCGCGCACCGCGGCCACGAATTCACGCAAGGCGGCGACATCCGCAACCTTGGACGAAATCAGTTTCACCCCATGCTCGCGCAGGACGCGGAGCAGGTCGCCGCCGGAGCCGGCCTGATGGCGTTGGATGAAGTCCTGCTCCGGGCCGTAGCCCAGCAGGTGCCAGAGTTCCTCGGTGATGAAGGGGGCCACCGGGTGGAGCAGCAGGAGGAACTGGCGCAGGACCAGGTCCTGGACCGCCAGGCAGTTGTCCCGCAGGGCCGGATCGGCGAGACGGGACTTCGAGGCCTCGACGTACCAGTCGCAGAAGTCGCCCCAGAAGAAGGCGTAGAGGCCTTGGGCATAGGCGGTGAACTCGTGCTCGTCCAGGTTCTTGGCGGTGGTGTCGGTCAGCTCGGCGAGGCCGTGCAGGATCGCGAAGTCATCGTCATCGAGCTGCGCCGCGCGGATGCGGGCGACGATCGCGGCCAACGTGGCGTTGTCCGACATCGGGCCGGACATCTGGCGGAAGCGGGCGGCGTTCCAGAGCTTGTTGCAGAAGTTGCGCCCTTGGCCGACGCGGTCCTCGTCGAAAAGGATGTCCTGGCCCTTGGGGGCGATGGACAGGAGGCCGAAGCGGAGGCCGTCGGCGCCGAACTTGGCGAGGAGGGCGAGCGGTTCCGGCGAGTTACCGAGGGATTTGGACATCTTGCGTCCCTGCTTGTCGCGGATGATGCCGTTGAAGTAGACGCGCTTGAACGGGATGCGCTGGCGGATCTCGTCGTCCGGCAGGGTCTTCGTCCCCGGGCCATGCAGTTGGAGGCCGGCGATGATCATGCGGGCGACCCAGAGGAAGATGATGTCCGGGCCGGTCGCCAGGGCGCCGGTCGGGTACCAATGCTTGAGCTCGTCGGTGGTCTCGCCCGGCTTGCGCCAGCCGATGGTCGCCAGACACCAGAGCCAGGAGGAGGCCCAGGTGTCGAGCACGTCGGGGTCTTGCTCCCAATGCTGCGGGTCGGCCGGCGGGGTCAGGGAGACGTGGCGGTTGGCGGCGTCGTTGCGGTCGGCGCCCTTGCGGTACCAGACCGGGATGCGGTGGCCCCACCAGAGCTGGCGGCTGACGCACCAGTCCTGGATGTTTTCCAGCCAGTGGAGGTAGGTCTTGGTCCAGCGTTCCGGGTGGAACTTGATGATGCCCGCGGTGACGGCCCGCTTGGCTTCCTCGATCTTCGGGTAGCGGATGAACCACTGTTCGCTCAGGCGGGGCTCGATCGGCACGTCGGCGCGTTCGGAGAAGCCGACGGTGTTCTCGTACGGCTCGGTCTTCACCAGGGCGCCGAGTTCCTCGAGGAGTTTCTCGGCGGCGGCGCGGGCCTTGAAACGCTCGAGGCCCGCCAGCGGACCGGCGTCGGCGTTCATCGTACCGTCCGGAAGCATGACATCGATGACCGGCAGGGCGTGGCGCTTGCCGATGTCGAAGTCGGTGCGGTCATGCGCCGGGGTGACCTTCAGGACGCCCGTGCCGAACTCTTTCTCGACCGCGGTGTCGCCGACAATCGGGATCCGGGCGCGCGGGAAGGGTCGCCAGACGTGTTTGCCGATGAGGTGCCGGTAGCGTTCGTCGTCCGGGTGCACCGCGACGGCGGCGTCGCCGGGGATGGTCTCGGGGCGCGTGGTGGAGATCTCGAGGAACGTACCGGGCAGCTCGGCGACCTCGTAGCGCATGCGGTAGAGCGAGCCTTTGGAGGGCTTCATGATCACCTCCTCATCGGAGAGGCCGGTCTGCGAGACCGGGCACCAGTTGACCATGCGCTTACCCCGGTAGACGTAGCCGCGTTCGTAGAGGGTGACGAAGGTCTGGAGCACCGCCTGCGAGTAGCCCGCATCCAAGGTGTGCACGGTGCGGTCCCAATCGCAGGAGGCCCCGAGCTTGCGGAGCTGCCCCAGGATGATGCCGCCATGTTTGTCGCGCCAGTCGGACGCGGCCTCGATGAACTTCTCGCGGCCGAGGTCATGGCGCGTCTTCCCGTGCTTCTGACGGAGTTCCTTCTCGACGCGGGACTGGGTGGCGATGCCGGCGTGGTCCGTGCCGGGGAGCCAGAGGGCCGACTTGCCTTCCTGGCGGGCGCGGCGGACCATGATGTCCTGCAAGGTGTTGTTGAGCAGGTGTCCCATGTGGAGCACGCCCGTCACGTTGGGGGGCGGGATCATCACGGCGAAGGCCTCCTTCGTCGGATCGACCTTGCCGGCGAAGCAGCCGGCGGCGACCCAGCGGTCATACCATTGTTGTTCGACCCCCTGGGGGTCGTAGGACTTGGGGATTTCGGCCATCGGAAGACGTAAGGAATTAGAGCCTAAGTTGGTGGTTGAAAAGAGCGGATTGAGCAGGCATTCATAAAGGTCAGCTAGGCCCCATGCAATGGTTGGCCGACGAATCCCGCCAGGTCCGGAAGGAAGCAACGGCAGTTGGTCCAAGCGTGTGCCGTGGTCAGCCTAGCCCCTCACTTTCAAGACCGACTTCGTCGCTAAAGCGACGGAGCCAAGGTCCTTTTGACGGAATGAATCTGTAAAAGAAGAAAGGGTGCTATTCGCACCCTTTCGTTCGTTACTTTTCCGTGCGGATCAGAGCGAGTGGATGCTCGTCTTGCTGACGGCCATCGCGGCTTCCTTGAAGGACTCGCTGACGGTCGGCTGGGCGAAGCAGGTGCGGGCGATGTCCTCGGCGCTGCCGCCGTATTCCATGTGCGCGCAGGCGGCGGCGATCATCTCGGAAGCGCCCTTGGCGACCATCTGGACGCCCAGGACCTTGTCGGACTTGGCGTCGGCGATGACCTTGATGAAACCGGTGGTGCCGTCGGTGGCGATGGCGCGACCATTGCCCTGGAGCTGGAACTTGCCGACCTTCACCTCGAGGTTCTTGGCCTTGGCCTCGGCCTCGGACAGGCCGACGCAGGCGACCTCGGGGTCGGTGTAGATGACACCCGGGATGACGCCGTAGTTCACGTGGCCATGTTTGCCCGCGAGGTTCTCCGCGATCGCGACGCCTTCCTCCTCGGCCTTGTGCGCGAGCATCGGGCCGACGACGACGTCGCCGATGGCGTAGACGCCGGGCAGGTTGGTGGCGTAGTGGGCGTCGATGGCCACGCGGCCGCGTTCATCGAGCTTGAGGCCGGCTTCGGCGGCGCCGAGTCCGGTGGTGTTGGCCTTGCGGCCGACGGCGACGAGGATCTTGTCGGCCGGGAACTCGAGGGCCTTGCCGTCGCGCTCGGCGGTGAGGGCGGAGCCGGCGGCGGTCTTCTTGACGCCGGTGACCTTGGCGCCGAGCTCGAACTTGATACCCTGCTCCTCGAAGGCGGCTTGGGCGGCCTTGGCGATGTCGGCATCGTAGGCGGGGCCGCCGATGGCCGGGAGCATCTCGACCACGGTGACCTGGGAGCCGAGGCGGGCCCAGACGGAGCCGAGCTCGAGGCCGATGGCGCCGGCGCCGACGACGACCATCTTCTCCGGGACGGCCTTGAGGGAGATGCCATGGTCGGAGGAGATGACGGTCTCGCCGTCGAACTTCATGAAGGGCAGCTCGACGGGCACCGAACCGGTGGCGATGAGGATATTCTTGGTCTCGAGGACGCGTTCGCCGGCGGAGCCGCGGACGAGGACCTGCCCGGCCTTGCCGAGGCGACCGAGACCGCGGACGATCTCGACGCCGCGCTTGGAGACGAGGAACTCGACGCCCTTGTTCAGCTGGGCGACGACCTTATCCTTGTTGGCGAGCATGGTCGGGACATCGAAGCTGAGCTTCTCGGCGCCGACGATGCCGTGGTGCTTGGCATGTTGGACGTGGCGCCAGGTCTCCGTGGAATGGAGCAGGGCCTTGGAGGGGATGCAACCGACGTTGAGGCAGGTGCCGCCGAGCGTGGGGTCCTTCTCCACGAGGGCCACCTTGAGGCCGAGCTGCGCGGCCTTGATGGCGGCGACATAGCCACCGGGGCCGGAGCCGATTACGACGAGATCGAGTTGGGACATGGGTGCAAGGGAAGAGCGGGAAGGGTTCAGACGCCGAACAGCAGGCGCTGCGGGTCCTCGATGAACTGGCGCACCTTGACCAGGAAGGTCACGGCCTCCTTGCCGTCGATGATGCGGTGGTCATACGACAGCGCGAGGTACATGATCGGACGGATGACGATCTGGCCGTTCTCGACGACCGGACGTTCGACGATGTTGTGGAGGCCCATGATCGCGGCCTGCGGGTGGTTGAGGATCGGCGTCGACAGCATGGAGCCGTAGATGCCGCCGTTGGAGATGGTGAACACGCCGCCCTGGAGTTCGGGCAGCTGGATCTTGCCGTCGCGGGCGCGCTTGCCGAAGTCTCCGATGGCCTTCTCGATCCCGGCGAAATTGAGCTGGTCGCAGTCGCGGACGACGGGGACCATCAGGCCCTTGTCGGTGCCCACGGCCACGCCGATGTCGAAGAAGTTGTTCTCGACGATGTCGTCGCCGTCGAGCTGCGCGTTGACGGCGGGCACTTCCTTGAGGGCCTGGACCGCGGCCTTGACGAAGAAGGACATGAAGCCGAGCTTCACCCCGTATTTCTTGAGGAATTCCTCGCCGTGCCGCTTGCGCAGCTCCATCACGGGCGCCATGTTCACCTCGTTGAAGGTGGTGAGCATGGCGGTCTCGGACTTGGCCTGGACGAGGCGCTCGGCGATCTTCCGGCGGAGCGGCGACATCCGCTTGCGCGTCGTGCGGCCGGTGCGGGAGGGGATCTCGACGGCGGCGGGCGCGGCGGCGGCGACGGGGGCCGCGGCCGGGGCTACCGCCTTGATCGGCGCCTGACCGGAGAGGGCGGCGAGCATGTCGCCCTTGGTGACGCGCCCGGCCTTGCCGGTGCCTTCGAGGGCGGCGGGGTCGAGGCCGGTCTCGGCGGCGATCCGGCGGACGGCGGGCGAGACTTCGGCGGCGGCGCCCGACTTGGCGGCGGCGGGGGCCTTCACGACCGCGGCGGCCGGAGCCGGGGCGGCTTTGGCCGCGACCGGAGCCGCGGGCGCGGCGGCGCTGGGAGCATTGCCGGCGGCGCCCGCTTCGATGTTGGCGACCACCTGTCCAACGAGGACTTCGGTGCCCGCCGCAACGGTGATGGTGATGCGCCCATCGACCTCGGCGGTGCCTTCGGAGGTCACCTTATCGGTTTCGTAGGAGAAAAGGGGTTGGCCTTTGCGGACCGCGTCCCCGTTTTTCACCAACCAGGCGGCAAGTAGGCCGCCGGTGATGGATTCTCCCATGGGGGGGATTTTGACGTCGACAGCCATGAAAAGTAGGTAGGTTCGGACTTTGGAACCCCTTTCCAGGGGTTTCAAGGGGGAAACCAGCCTTTAATCGACCTAGGACGGGCGTTTCGGGGTGGTTATTGTCCAAAAACAACCAGCCCAGAGCCCGCTAGGGATGACTTAGGCTTCGAACGCCTGGCGGATGAGGTCGGCCTGTTCGATCTTGTGAACCGAAAGGGAACCCACCGCCGGGGAGGCGCCGGCGTCGCGTCCGGCGTAGACCGGACGGAGCTCGAGGGTCTCCTCGATGAGCGGCGCGATGAAGGACCAGCCGCCCATGTTGCGGGGTTCGTCTTGGACCCAGACGACTTTCTTGGGCTCGCCGTACTGGTCGTGGAGGCGGGCCAAGGTGGCGGCGTCGAACGGGTAGAACTGTTCTACCCGCACGAGGGTCGTCGTGGCGTCCTTGCGGTTGGCGCGCTCGGCTTCGAGTTCGTAGTAGACCTTGCCGGAGCAGAGGATGAGCCGTTCGGTCTTGGCCGCCGGCGTCGGGTCGGGCAGGATCGCCTGGAAGCCCCCGGAGGTGAGGTCGGTCGCCTTGCTCACGCAGCCCTTATGGCGCAGCAGGCTCTTCGGCGTCATCACCACGAGCGGCTTGCGCAGCTCGGCCTTGACCTGGCGGCGCAGCGCGTGGAACAGTTGGGCGGGCGTCGAGGGTTGGATGACCTGGAGGTTGTTCTCGGCGCAGAGCTGGAGGAAGCGTTCGAGGCGGGCGGAGGAGTGCTCCGGGCCCTGGCCCTCGTAACCGTGCGGCAGCAGCATCACCAGGCCGCTGGTCTGGTTCCACTTCGATTCGGCCGAGGCGATGAACTGGTCGATCATGATCTGCGCCCCGTTGGCGAAGTCGCCGAACTGGGCTTCCCAGATGACGAGGGCGTCGGGCGCCTCGAGCGAGTACCCGTAGTCGAAGCCCAGGACGGCGTATTCGGAGAGGGACGAGTTGACGAGCTCGATGGAGGCGCCGCCCACGGCGTTCAGCGGGCAGTATTCGGCGTCGTTCGACGGGTCGTGGAGGACCGCATGGCGGTGCGAGAAGGTCCCGCGCTCGACGTCCTGGCCGGAGATGCGGACCGGGTGGCCTTCGGCGAGCAGGGTGGCGAAGGCGAGGCCTTCCCCGAGGCTCCAGTCGAAGTTGGCGCCCGACTTGAACGCCTCGGCCTTGAGGTCGAGCTGGCGCTTGATCTTCGGGTTCGGGGCGAAGTCCGGCGGCATCTGCCAGAGGTGCGGGGCGACCTTGCCGAGGAGTTCGGCGCTGACCGCCGTCGGCACGAGGTGCTCGTAGGGCGAACGGAACGGGCGTACGCCGAAGGGCGCCTTCTGGCGCTCGGCGATCTCGGCCTTGATGGCCTCGAGGGCGCGGGCCTGGGCCGCCTCAAGCAGGACGTCGTTCTCGGTGCGGAGCTTGGCCAACTCGCCGTCGGGGGCGGAGCCGGCCTGCGTCAGGCGCGAGGCGTAAAGTTCCGTGACGGAAGGGTGGGCCGCGATGTTGCGGTAGAGGACGGGCTGCGTGAAGAACGGCTCATCGGTCTCGTTGTGGCCGTAGCGGCGGTAGCAGACGATGTCGACGACGGCGTCGGCGCCGAACTGCTGGCGGTATTCCAGCGCGAGCTCGGTCGCGAGGACGACGGCGTCGGGATCGTCGCCGTTCGCGTGGAAGATGGGCGCCTCGGTGAACTTGGCGATCTCGGTGCAGTGCCGGCCGGTGCGGGCTTCGTCGGGGTTCGTGGTGAAGCCCACCTGGTTGTTGGTCACGAGGTGGAGGGTGCCGCCCACGGCGTAGCCCTTGAGTCCGGCGAGGTTCAGCGTCTCCATCACGATGCCCTGGCCGGCGAAGGCGGCGTCGCCGTGGATGAGCACGGGGAGGGTCTGCGCGCGCGTGGCCTTGTCCAGCAGGTCGACGCGGGCGCGGGCCCGGCCGAGCACCACGGGATTGACGGCCTCGAGGTGGCTGGGGTTGAAGGCGAGGGTGACGGCCACCTTCTGGCCTTCGACGGTGCGTTCGCCCTCGTAGCCGAGGTGGTACTTCACGTCGCCGTCGCCATGGGTGGTGTCGGGGATGTGGTTCTCGTTGAAGGCGCGGAAGAGGCTTTCGGCCTTCTTGCCGCAGAGGTTGACGAGCACGTTGAGGCGGCCGCGGTGGGCCATGCCGACGACGAGGTCGGTGATCTTCAGGCCCGGCGCCCGATGCAGCAGCTGCTCCAGCGCGTTCATGACGGTTTCGCCGCCCTCGACGGAGAAGCGCTTGGCGCCGACGAAGGTGCGGTGGAGGAAGCGCTCGAACTGTTCGGCCTGGACGAGGGTGCGGAGGAAGCGCCGGCGGTCATCGGCGGCGTAAGCGGGGCGCAGGCCGCAGGTTTCCGCGCGCTCCTGGAGCCAGCGGCGGCGGGCGCCGTCCTGGATGTGCGTGAACTCGACCCCGATGGGCCCGCAGTAGATGGCCCGCAACTTGGCGAGGATCTCCGACAGCGCCAGGGTCTTGCCGCCGAGGAAGTCCCCGGTGTGGAAGGTGCGGTCCGGGGCGATTCCCTCCAGTCCAAGGGCCTTGTCGGTCAGCGCGAAGTGGGGCTGGGGGTCGAGGAGCGGGTTGATGCGGGCCTGGAGGTGGCCGAGCGTCCGGTAGGCTTCGATGGCGGCGAGGACCTTGAACTGGGCGACGGCGTCGACGGAGCCGGCGGACCCGGGGGCGGACTTGCCGGGTTTGGGCGGGAGGCTCAGGCCGAGTTCGAAGCCTTCGAAGAAGGCGCGCCACTCGGCGTCCACGGACTGTGGGTCCTGGGTCCAGCGTTCATGGTAGGCGGCGACCAGGTCGGCGTTCCAGCGGGTTCCTACGCTCAAGTGTTTCATTTCGGTGACCGATAAAGGTGGAGAAGCCTAGGCTCCAGCCCCTCGGGGAAACAAGTCCAGACCGTGCCTAGTTATGAGCGTTTAGGGGCAAGATTGGGGATTGTATCGCGGAAAATGGGGAGGTTTAATGCGGTCCCGTCGATGTCTACCCCGCGACCGGCCAATCGTTCGTATTCCACGGAAGCCTTGGAACGGTGGTTCGCGTCCCTGCCCGAGTCCTGGGAGAAGACGTTCCGGAAGGCGGACCTCGAGGAAGGTCGGCGCATCTATACCGAGGGCTTGGTCCGTTCCCTGGAACTCAAGCCCCAGACCGCCGAGGCCGTCACGCGGACGGAGACGCAGACCGTCCGCGCCGTCATCGAACTCGCCGACGGACGGATCGAGTGGCGGACGTCGCTCCCCGAGGAGGAAAACGGCGCGCCTTACGCCGTCGCCGGCATGTACGAGGTCGAGGAACTGCTCGCCGACGAGGTTTCGCCCATCGACGACTCCGCGCCCGCGGCGGCGCCGGTGGCGCCGGCCGAACCGGAACGGAAGGACGCCGGCTCCCGCGCCGCGCTGAAGCTGCAGGTGGCGTTCGAACTTTCGTCGGGCGGCCTCTCGGCCTCCGCCTCTTGGGCGGGGCGCGGGGGCCATGCCTGGAGCTGCTTCGGCCCGGGCGCCGTGCCCGGCGAGGAACTTTCCGATGAGCAGCGCCAGACGCTGTTCCGCTTCTCGACCGTCGCCCATCGCGCCGGCTTCACCTACGTCAAGGCCTCCGGCAGCTGGGGCATCGACAACATCGGCCGCATCGAGCGCTTCGTGCGCGAGGAGCTCGCCGAGTGGCGCAAGCGCTTCCGGCTCGTCGGCGAGGAATCCCTCGAGATCTTCCGCAACGAGCAGCTGCAGGTCGAGGTCGACGCCGACGCGGAGGCCGGGGCCGACGGCAAATCCTTCCGGCTCAACTGGCGGCTCAAGGCGGGGAAGCATCGGCTGCTCGCCGAGGAGCAGAAGCTGCTGCTCAAGGCCGGCGGCCGCCCGGTGATCCTGCCGGGCAAGGGCGTCGTCGCCTACAACGCGGCCGTGGCCGACTTCTCCGAGGATTGGCGGGCCAAGGAAGGGGAGGTCCCGCGCTACCTGCTCCTGTCGCTCTTCGACCACGCCGCCGTGGGCGCGTTGAAGCTCAACGACGAGCTCAAGGCCTGGAAGGACCGGCTCCTGCAGGAACCGGCCGCCCCGGACGATCTCCCGGCGCACCTCCGGCCCTACCAAGCCAAGGGCGTCGCCTGGCTCGCCCGCCTCTGCGAACTCGGCGCCCATCCGCTGCTGGCCGACGAGATGGGCCTCGGCAAGACGGTCCAGGTGCTCGCGCTGCTGGCTTCCCGGCCGGTCGACGCCCCCACGATCATCGTCTGTCCGGCCAGCGTCATCCCGGTCTGGATCGGCGAGATCAAGCGCTTCCACCCGGAGCTGAGCGCCGGCGTCTCGGTGCTCACCGCGGACGACGACTTCGTCCGCAATCCCGACGCCCGCCTGTGGATCTCGAGCTACACGCAGCTCCGCCGGCACGCCGATCAGCTGGCGAAGACCAAGTTCGGCTACGCGGTCCTCGACGAGGCCCAGGCCATCAAGAATCCCGAATCGAAGACCACGCAGACGTGCGTCGCGCTCCAGGCCGCCCATCGCATCGCCATCACCGGCACGCCGCTCGAGAACCGTCCGACGGACCTCTGGACCATCTTCCGTTTCCTCATGCCCGGCCTGCTCGGCAAGCGCGCCCAGTTCGAGCGCATGATGCTGCGCGACCCGCAGGCGGCGCTGGGCAAGGTCCGCCGGCAGGTCTCGCCCTTCGTGCTTCGCCGCCTCAAGCGCCACGTCGCCGCCGACATCCCCCCGAAGATGGAGGTGGTCCTGCCGTGCCCGCTCACCCACGAGCAGCGCGCGCTCTACCAGCACCTCACCCAGGGCAGCGGCCTGTCGGGCGAGCTGGCGACCCTGCTATCCCGCGACGCGACCTCGGTGCTCACGCTGCTGATGCGCCTGCGCCAGGTCTGCTGCGACCCCGGCCTCCTGCCCGAGAACTCCGGCTGCCCCTCCGCGCACTCCGGCAAGATCACCCTGCTCGTCTCCAAGCTCGCCGAAGTCGCGGCCAACGGCTCCAAGGCCGTCGTGTTCTCGCAGTTCGTCTCGCTGATCGAGCGCGTCAAGGCCGCCTTGGCCCGGGACCTGCCGCAGCTGCCCATCTTCGAGCTCACCGGCGAGACCAAGGACCGCTCCACGCCCGTCGAACGCTTCAAGGAGACCAAGGGGCCGGCCCTTTTCCTCGCCTCGCTGAAGGCGGGCGGCACCGGCATCACGCTCAATACCGCCGAGTACGTCTTCCTCCTCGACCCCTGGTGGAATCCCGCCGTCGAGGCGCAGGCCGTCGACCGCGTCCACCGCATCGGCCAGAAGAACCCCGTCCTCATCTACCGCATGATCGCCCCGGGTACCGTCGAGGAGCGCATCGAGGAACTCAAGCAGGAGAAGCGCGAACTCTTCTCGACCGTGGTGGGCGACATCCCGGACATGACCGATTGGACGCGGCATTTCTCCTCGCTCGACGCGCTCATCCGGCTCAGCGATTCGCCCGCCGCCTCGGCCTCGGCCGAAGCCGCCGCCGCCGAGCGCGAGGCCGAAGGCTGAGCCTCAGCGGGCGATGAGGTCGTACTCGAGGGCGCCGGTCACGGTGACCTCGGCGAACTCGCCGACCGGCAGCTTCTTGGGGACTTGAACGATCCCGTCGATCTCCATGGCGTCGCCGGCGCTGCGGGCGATGCCCGGGCTTTCGACGAGCACGCGCAGCTTGCGCCCCACGAAGGCCTCCCCGCGCTCCTTGGAGAGCCGCTGGAGCAGCAGCATGGCGCGGGCGTGGCGGTCGGCCTTCACCTCGTCGGGGAGGTGGCCTTCCATCTTCGCGCCCTTGGTGCCTTCCTCCTTGGAGTACTTGAAGATGCCGACGCGGTCGAAGCGGGTCGCGGCCAGGAAGTCGAGCAGCTCCTGGAAGTCCTCCTCGGTCTCGCCGGGGAAGCCGACGATGAACGTGGTGCGGATGACCAGGTCGGGGATGCCGGCGCGCATGCGGCGGATGAGGTCGCGGATGTAGGTGCCGTCGGTCTCGCGCTGCATGGCCGCGAGCATGCGGTCGGAGATGTGCTGGAGGGGGATGTCGACGTAGCGCGTCACGTGGCGGGACTGCGCGATCGTCTCGATGAGCTCGTCGCTCCAGTGCGCCGGGTGGGTGTAGAGCAGGCGGATCCAGTGGTCGCCGGCGATGGCGTCGAGCTCGCGCAGCAGCGAGGCGAGCGACTCGCCCTTGGAGGAGTCGACCTTGCTCCGCGGGTTCGGGCGGGCGTCGGTCCAGCGGTCCATGCCGAAGTAGGTCGTATCCTGGGAGATGAGGTTGATCTCCTTGACGCCGTCGGCCACGAGCAGGCGGGCTTCCTTCACCACGGACTCGACGGTGCGGCTCCGGTGGCGCCCGCGGATGCGCGGGATGATGCAGAACGAACAGGGATGGTTGCAGCCCTCGGCGATCTTGATGTAGGCGGCGTGACGCGGGGTCAGGCGGAAGCGCGGCGTATCGAAGTCCGGGATGAACGTCGTGGTCTTGGCGAGGAATTCCGTCTTGCCCGCGTCGCCCCCGAGGACCTTGTGGATGACGGGCACGATGTTCG